>VFSW01001810.1_pt1 | contig 32441 bp, 23 predicted proteins | sample 5358111 | NCBI WGS metagenome assembly VFSW01 (sample SAMN11554181, study PRJNA540505) | mine drainage metagenome | isolation source: sediment from site ElyBrook_90M | place: USA: Ely Copper Mine, Vershire, VT | collected 2017
CCAGAAGCCGATACGAACCATACGTCTCAGCCCAAAAGTCAAACCTTAATAATAGCCATTTAGGTTCGGCCATCGTCGCGTGCCTCGAATTGGAGCGAGCGGAGATGGAGATGCTGGCAAGGGGCTTATTGTGCGAATGGAGGCGAAGATAAAGGCGAAGGTGGCGGGGTTGTGGGGGGAATAAATTTTCGTGTTTTTCGTGGCGGGCGAAAAAATCGTCGTATATTAGAAGGGACTATGATAAGCACCCGTTTTCTTCTTGCAAACTCAACCAATTCTTTCCATAGGAATGCCCAAAATGAAAATTAAACGTATCTCGCCGAGGAAGAAAACTATAAAGAATTCTTACGGTTTATGAAAAACACATTTGTTTTTTTGGAAACGGCACCTAAAAAGTCTGCTTTGCACCCGGCAAGCGCGCTCGTTTCGGCTCACAAGCCATAGTGCAAGCTAACTGCAGCAAACTAACGAAATCATTGCACTATTCCGCCGCCATGACGATCGCGAGCGCCGCAATGGCCGCTGTTTCGGCGCGAAGCCTTCGCGGCCCCAAGGAAACGACCCGCGCGCCAAATTCTTCACGCGCCATGCGAACCTCCTCCTCCGTAAATCCACCCTCGGGACCGACGGCAATCGCAATGGATTTCGCGCTTTCCCAGATCATCGCCCGCACGAGCGATGCTGTTTCATCCGCCGCCTCGTGCAGGAGAAAAATCGATCGGCCCTCGGCGCTTGCGCTCGCTAATGCCTCGCGAAGCGAAGCGAGTTTGGCGGAGCTTGTTTCCACTCCGGAAAGCGAGGATTTGACGGCCGGCATCCAGGCGCGCTTCGTTTGCTTCACGGCGGCCCGCAAGATTTTTTCCGAGCGGTCGCGCCGAAAATGCCCCCGCTCGGTTCGTTCGGTCAAGACGGGCTGGATGGCCATGACGCCAAGCTCGGTCGATTTTTCGAGCAGGAAATCCCACCGCGCGGGCTGGGAGATCATGGCGGGAATGAGAAGCACATCGCGGTCGGCTTCGCTGAAATTGGGAAGGGTTTCTTCCAAGGAACAGACGAGCGATCCCACGGCGGCCTGTTCCACGCGGGCGCGGTAGCAGGTGCCGATGAGATTGGTCGCCATGAGGGCATCGCCTGTGCGAAGCCGAAGGGAGCGAATGGCATGGTGCGCCTCCTCGCCGCGGATGATTAGTTCCCTACGTTCGAGATCGACGTCGGAGGGAAGAACGATGAAGCATTCCATTTATTAAGAGCGTGACTCGATTAGTTTCGTCAGTTGTTTGAACTGATTTTAGCACTCATGCCGTTCTCGTTTTGGAAAACAATTATTTTTGCCGAATCCTATTTTGTCATCGATGACCGAGAAGGTCTCTTTCACCACTGTCGTACTGAGTCTATTCGGTTCCCTTCTGCTTGCGCGTCCAGCATTTTCTCAGCTTCCGGCATCCGCATCTTCGAGCGCACGGTCCGCGGTCTTCGAACCACCCTATGAAGCAGCCGTGGAACATTCGCTGGCGAAGTTCCGGAACGCACCATTGAAGAGCCTGAGCGCGCTGGAACTGGGTCATCTGCAATCGGTGGACAATAGTCACTATGCTCTCGAAGAACAGCTTCTTTCGCTCGATCTGTTTCGCTCGCTTGCGGCGTACTACCGCAAGCTGCCGTTTGCAGCGGAGTCTCACATCGATGAAGTACTGACTCGCGCGCCGGAAGCATCCCGCACGGCTGCGAACGCCGCGCTTTTAGGCGCGCTCGAATTTTACGCGCATACTCCGCTTACCCGCAACGATGTCGAAGCCGGGCTTGCGCGATTGAACGGCATCGCCGCCACGGGCGCGAGTGCCGCGGCCGTGCAGCCTGAAATTCTGCTGTGGAAAGCCGAAGGATACCGCGCGCTGGGTGAATACGCTCCCGCCGAGCGCGAATATAATGCCGCCATCGCGAAATCGAGCGATCCGCGCCTAACGGCGCTCACCTATTTCCGAATGGCCGAGCTTTATGAGCGCGAGCAGCGGTATGTTGAAGCGGATTCGAATTTTGAGCATGCTTCCCAGATTTCGGAAAGCCCGCTCATGCTGATTTCGGTGCTTCGCCTCGGCGCGGTACGGCGTACGGAAAAAACTTATCAGGCGGTCCTAACGACAATGGACGAAGCGGAATCGCTCTTTCATGCAACCGGCCAGCATGTGATCCAAACGTCGGCGCGCGACCAGGAATATTCCTCCCCCTTAGTCGAGGAACTCATGCTTCAGGCGACAGAGCACGACCGCATCCTCGGCTCCGCCGGTCCCATTCGTAACTATTCTTCCCCACCGCAACTCATTCCGCCGTTTTATTTGAGCGAAATCGACCTTCTGCGCGGTAGCGCCTTGAGCGGCCTGGGGCAATACGAGCAGGCGACCGCAATTCTTGCGAAGGGCGACGAATTGATCGATGGCGCGAGGGATTCATCGTCCAATCCGGTCATCGCGGATGAGGCACGCTTCGTCTCGGATGCTCTTCGCTTCGAGCGCGGGTGGTCCCTCTTCCAGCGCGCGAAATATAAGGATGCGGCCGCCGCATTCCTCGAACTCGTGGCTGCCGATACCGGATACGCGCGGCATCGCATTATTCGGGAATCAACCTTGCCGCTCCGCGATCAGGGATTTTATTTCGATCCGTACCTCAACGATTCGCTCGAAGCGAGAATGAGCGTACCTGTTCTCGATCGATCGGTCCTTTCAAAAATCACGATCGATACCGGATTTTTCATCTATAATGATTTCCCCGAGCGAGCGCGCTATTACTCGGGCGTGGCGCTTGCGCGCGCGGGTATGCTGAATGAGGCTACCGAAACCCTGCAACCGCTCACGCTCGACCAGGCGATGCTCTATAGCGATGAGGCTACTTACCAACTCGCGCTTATCCGATTCGCGCAGCATAGTTACGAAGCGCAGAAACTGCTCGTACCCATCAGTTATGAACGGAGCGTGCGCGGGGGATACGCATCCTTCCTGCTTGGCGAACTGGCGTATCGCCTGAACGATTACGAACGCGCCGAGGAATATTTCCTCAATGCCTTTGCCATGCTCCCGCGGACCGATACCGCGATTCGCGCGACGGCACACCTCGAGCGCGGACTTTCGCTTATTCCGCTCGGCAACTGGACCGACGCCGCTGACGAGCTTTCAACGTATCTCGATCAATCCCGCGAGCACGTACAAGGGCGAACGGACGAGGCGCTTTACTGGATGGGTAAAGCCTACTTCCGCGCGGGCGAATACGATTCGGCGAGCAGCGCGTTCTCACGTGTACTCACGGAATTTCCAACCAGCGGGCGGTTGATCGACGCACAATATGGATACGCCTGGAGCCTCTTCGAAGCTAATGATTTCGCGCGTGCCGAACCGGAGTTCGAGCGCGTAGTCGCAATGGATTCCATCACGCACTATGCGTATGACGTGCTCGCGCGCGCGGGCGATTCCTATTATGCAATGGGAGAGAATCGGCGCGCGAATAAACTCTATAATTTAGCCGTGGACCGTCCGGCCTTCAATGAGTTGAGATCCACACGCGCGGATCTGATGCTCGGTATCACACGCCTCAAGATCGATAGCGCGCGCAGTGCCATGAATGAATTTGTGCATCTCATGACCAAATATTCGAAGAGCGATATCGTCGATCTGGCTTCGTTCGATTATGCACTTGCCGCGTACACGATCAACCTGACCGGCCCGGCGGAATCGATGATGGCAACGCTCGTACGGAAATATCCGAAGTCCGCTATTGCACCGCGCGCGCTCTATGTGGTGGCGGAAGAGCGCGTACGCCGCAATGATGTTCGCGGCGCTCTCGCTTATTACAAACAGGTGATAAATGATTATCCCCGCTCACCCGAAGCGGGCCCAGCGCTGTTCGGATTGCAGGACGCGCTTGCGGAACAAAAGCGCATTCCCGAGGCGCTCGCCGTCGCGGATACGTTCGTCGCGCGCCACCCCACGAACCCGATTAACCCCATGGTACTGCTTCGTGCCGGGGAGTTCAAGCTAAAACTCCGCGAGCCTGCGAGCGCGCTTTCCACATTCCAGACATTTGTAACTAATTACCCCACGCATCCCTCGCGGCCGGAAGCCGAACTTCTGATCGCCGAATCCCAACTTGCTACCGGGGACACGGCATCCGCCACGAATCAACTCGACACGGTTATCACGCGCTATGATTCGCTGCCAGAAGTCGCGGCGCAAGCGTATCTCGATCGTGCTCGCATTGAAAGAGCGAGAAACAATACAGACACCGCCGCAATGGATTTCGAGCGTGCCTTCCAGGACCGTTATTATTCCGCCGATGCCGCACCCGAAGCAATGTACGAATATGGCCAATTTCTCGCGGAAGAAAGAAGGACCGATTCGGCAATTTGGGTATGGACTTGGCTTTCGACCCGCTATCCGATCGAAGCAAGCATCGCCGCAAGCGGTGCCATTCGCGCTGGAGAACTTTTGGAATCCGATCAAAAGCAGGACAGCGCGCGAAGCATCTATGCGAGGGTCATCACCGCTCATCCAAAGGACGAATTCGGCGGTGCGGCGGAAACCCAAACCGGCGAGACCTATCTCGCGCAGGCGAACTGGCGCGAGGCTGCCACTGCATTCGAAACTGCGAGGCGCGTGTTCCATTTAACTCCGGAATCGGATGGGCAAAGCTTGTTTGGGCTCGCCCGGGCGAATGTCCATCTGGGAAGGAAAGCTGAAGCTATTCGCGATCTTCACCTAATGCTTTCCTTGCGCGGCGTGCCAGCCGAGGAACGCATCTCCGCCGAATCCCTTCTGAGGCAACTTCAGCCACCTGCGAAGAAGGCAAAGGCATCGCCTTCGAATGTATTGGCCCACAAGAAGAATGCAATCAGGAATTCGCGCACGAAAGCATCTCGCAAGAAAGGAAAAGTGCGATGAAATTCTTGCTGCTGTTTTTGTTACTCTTGCCGGCCGCGTCCGTCTTTTCGCAAACCACGCTGACCGCACCCGATACCGCTTTCGGGAATCCATCGCTCGTCGCGCGGCCGCTTCCGCCGTCTATTCTTGCGGAGCTTCGGCGTTCGCAGAAGGGTCGCGCGCTCGTGTTTCGCGATACCGTCTCCGCTGAAGATATTGCGCGCGAGCATATCAACGATACCGGAAACGCGACCTACACGGATTCCACGATTTCGCTGATCGATACGTCCGTCTCGCTTCCGCATAAGGAATGGCTCGATTCCGAACTCGTCGAAATTCCGGAACTCGCACGCTTTGGGACGCGTGTCCATTTCAATTATCCGGCGGCGATCATGACGGAAACAAATCTCCGGCCGGTTCCCTTCGATTCCACCCTGCTGGCACGGATGAATCCCGTGATCCGTGAGAACCTTCCCTTCTTCGATCAATCCCCCATTCCCATGCCACTCCGCACGGCATCAAAATCGGAATCGTTCCTCGAAGTGGGCGCAGGGAATGTCGAACTGCCGCGCGTTTCGGCATGGCTGGCGCAGTCCATCTCCGAGCGCACGGTCGTGAATTTGCTCGGCCAATACCGCGCCTTCGCTCCGAGCGCTCACGATGCCGCGCAATCGGCGATTCATTCGTACACCAATCTTATAGGCACGCTCGATGCGCAACTCGGAGTCGATCCAGCGATCGATTCTTTCCAATCGCAGGATTTAACAATCGAGGCAGGATATAATGCAAAAAGCGTTGCCATCTCCAATATTTCCACAAGCGATCACGCGCTTTCGGATTTCTTCGGCTCCGCCACATTTGCGGGTGATGCTTCGAAAGCGTTCCATTACGATGCCCACTTCGACGACCATGAGTTTGGAGATAATTATGCTTCCGGCACGTCGGAATCCACGCAGGATATTCTGCTTGGCACTCGCATCGATCTTTCTTCGCTTCGGTTGAGCCTTCAGGGTAATTATTCGCGCGCTTCGATGAGTACCGATACGAGCGCGGGCGCTAATTTCTCGGGATCGGCGGGCATTCCCATTAGCATGGAGTCTGCGAAAGCGATTATTGGAAGTCGCGGGGTAATCGAGTGGTATGCGGGCGCCGAATATCTCAGTGGAACGGACGCGGACGGATCGAGCTATTCCGCGCTTCTGCCCGTCGCGCGAGTGCGGCTTCCACTCAATGCTCGATGGGAACTGGGTGGAAGCTTCGAGCCGCAGGCCCAGCTTGCCTCGCTCCGGGCGCTCACGGAAACGAACCCCTTTTATTCGCCACAGATTGTGTTTCACTATAGACAAGTCGATTCTGTAGCCATTGACGCGCGATCCGCGGTGATCGACAAATTCAATCTCGCTGGATTTATGAGCTATATGCTTTCAGCGGACGACGAAATTCGCTTCGAAGCACGTTTTATCGAACGGAACCACGAACCAATTTTCGATGCGCGGACGACACAGGATTCTTCGACCATCTTTATCGTGACCCCGGAGAATACACAGCGATTTTCGCTCAAGGCGGCAGGCAATTTCCTGCTCCTCACGCGCGATGTACTAACCGGTTCCGCGGAATTCATTTCGGCGACGATCGCTGGCGAAAACAGGGCTATTCCTTTCGAGCCAAATCTTAAGATTATGGCGGAATACCATTTCAATTCGATTTGGAATAATATTCAGCCGTCGCTGGCATTCCAGTCGATCTCCCAGCCGGATCGGACCCTCACCTTCCTCGATGCCACTGTGAATGCGGAATTGTCTCGCGCGATCGGCCTGCAAATACGAGCGGAGAATATTCTCGGCGGGCCGAGCGATTTTTGGCCCGGTTATTCCGAAAAGCCACGCTCGATCTGGGCGAGCGTTCGATATAGTTTTTAAACATCGGAATCTCCATCGTGTGTGGCCGGCGAATTCCTCTCGTCGGGAACCCTGACCAAAACAGAATTGTGGGGTTCACACAACGAAAAGACATATTGAACTATAATCCGAAGCCTCCCCGTTTTCTACTGTTATCATGACGGAACGTGCCCAACAACCCCCTTTAAGCGACCGCGCGTCTGCGATGGCCGCGCGTTTCGGCATGACGCGTGAAGCGGTCGAAGAGCTGCTGCACCAAACGCATGCGGAATATCCGACTGCATCCTCGGAAACTTCTACGCTGCCTCCGGCCGAACCCGTTGCCAAAACGCCGATCGAGCAAGCCGCCGAAAAACTTCCCAATCGAATCGAGACCGTTCCTCCGCCGCCCGCTGCACGCCCGGCCGCCAAGCCGCTTGGCGGCGGCTTCATCGCGGGAATTTTTATTGTGCTGCTCATTGCGCTGGGGGTGGCTCTCTCCTTTCGACAGGGATGCTTTCATCGCCGGAACGAACAGAAATCCACCAAGCCGGTGGACACGATTCAAACGATGTTGAGCCGCGCGGCAAAACAAGCCTCCTCACCGCCGTTACCCACTACGACCGTCCCTCCCGGCGAGATACCTCCAGAAGCGCTCGTCACTCCGCGTGAGGAACCTCCCGGGACAACGGGCCTACCCTCCAATAGTGGGATAAGAGCCGAACCGCTAGCCATGCGCGCCGATCACCTTTCGCCGCCAAAGCCGATACTCGTAACGTCGAGCAATTTCGAAGCGGAAGAAGAGCTGGCCCAGCTTCACGCCAGGGGAAAGCCTCATGCTTATATGAAGGCAGTCCGACAGCGCGGGACCATTAGCTATCGCGTATTTTCGAAGTAATTAAAACCGCACGTTCATCCCCACTCCAGCGCCATCCGGTTCATACATGGGAACGAATGTAGTCTGTGCCATGAGGTGATCGAGGCTCCGTTCGAGCGCGCCCATCGATTTTTTGCTCGCTGGTTCAATCACGCTCACATCGCCATTCGGATTCGGCGAGACAAGATCGCCAAATCCAATTCCCAACGCAATCGCCAGTGGATAATCGCTCCACCAATGAACGCTCGTCGAAACGAGTCCAACCGCCAGCCCCGCACACGCGGCATATCCAACGGGCAGAATCCACTTATCCTCGGGATAATTATTCGCAATCACGGTCAGCGTGGCGAGCGCCGTCGAAAGATGGCCGGATGGAAATGCATCATAGTGGGACGTATGATGGAGATAGTCGATTTGATTCGGGAACCAATCCCAGCGGCCCGTGGGGTTGGTGGTGATATCGATCGGGCTTTCGCGGCCCGTTACATGCTTCAGAAGTTGCACCACGCCGCCGCAGGATAGAATCGCCTCGCAGATCTGCGACGCGGTGCGCATCGCCCGCTGATCGCCGGAGACGAGGCCGTACCCAGCATAGGCTGCCGCAAGCCCGAATTGAAATCGGCCATCCCCAATATCGACAAATAAATCGGAGGCGGTGTGGAACGCGTTGCTTCGGTCGTAGCCGTTTTCTAATGGCTTCCAAAGCTGATTATCGTAAACGATCATTGCCGCCGTACTGGCCGTGATGAGTGCTATTTGCGGCCAATACTTGAGTCGAATATTATCGACCGCCCAGTCCCGCCAATCCATGGGAAGGTTCGTGATAAAATCGAAAATGCCCGGCTCGCTGCGGCGATCGATGCTGGATCTCGACGCCATCGGTTCCGCGATGGAATCCCGCGCGGAATCGATCGGCATCGCGATACCCGATTTTTCGGTGGAATCATGGGTGGTTATGCAACGGGACATTGCATCAGCATGAAGCGCGCCCAAAACGATCATCGCGATTATCGCGATTATGCAAGAGGCTCGGACCATAAACGGTTTTGACGGTATAGGTGAAGGCTTTATGTCCACGCCATTTTGTAACAATCAGTCCTTTGGGATTGCTCCGCGCCTGTTTGGATTGCCCTGCAATTGAATGGCTCATCCGTAATGCAGTTAACCTTAGCGCACGTATTTTGTTCTATATTTTGCCATGACGACCGACCCCGCACGAATTCCCGTTGTAATCCATTCGGAACATACCGCGCTCGCGCGCGCCGTCGCCGAGCGCATCGCCGCGCTCGTCCGCGAAAAGCCGAGCGCCGTGCTTGGCCTCCCGACCGGCTCGACGCCTAAAGGCATTTATCGCGAACTAATCGTGCTCCATAAACAGGGGCTTGATCTTTCGCGCATAAGGACGTTCAACCTCGACGAGTATTATCCCATCGCGCCGGACGCGCTGCAAAGCTATCACCGCTTCATGCAGCAACATTTTTTTCAGCATGTTAATATCCGGCCCGAAAATATTCACATTCCCGATGGCACGCTCGCGCGCGAGGACGTGACCGCTTATTGCGAAGCGTATGAACGCGCCATTGCCGATGCCGGAGGACTCGATCTCGTTATCCTTGGAATTGGCCGCAGCGGGCACATCGGCTTTAACGAACCCGGCACTTCGGAAGACGCTCGCACGCGGCTCGTTATCATCCACCCCTTCACGCGCCGCGATGCCGCCGCCGATTTCTTCGGCGAGGCAAACGTGCCACGCGAAGCGATCACCATGGGCGTAGCTTCGATCCTTTCCTCGCGTAAGATTATTCTCGCCGCGCTCGGAGAAAATAAGGCGAGTGTCGTTCAGCGCGCCGTCGAAGGGCCACGAACGTCGGAACTCCCGGCTTCGCTCTTGCAAGGGCATCCCAATGCGGTGTTTCATCTCGATAAAAATGCCGCGGCGGAACTTACCCGAGTAAAAACGCCGTGGCTCGTCCAGCAATATTACTCTTTCGATCATTCGTTAGCAGGAGAGCGTGAAAAGCTCCGCGCCATCATCTGGCTTGCGGAGAAATTGCAGAAACCGATCGCCGAACTCTCTTCGGATAATTACATCGCGCACGGCCTTACTTCGCTCGTCGTCGATCACGATTGCGATCGCCTGAATAAAACATTCGCGCGAATACTCGGCCACAAAATCCGCGACAATCATAAACTTCCCCGCGGCGAGCGCATCATTCTCTTCAGCCCACATCCCGATGACGATGTCATCTCCGCCGGCGGGCTCTTCCGCAAACTGGTTGAGAATGGGAACGATGTGCATGTCGCGTATCAGACGAGCGGTAATATCGCCGTTTTCGATCACGATGTGCTGCGCTATCTTGATTTTATCGGGAAATATCTGGAGGCCGTTAAAATCGATTCGTCCTCGCATAGAATCGTCGAGGAGAAAATCGAGCAGTTCCTGAAAAACAAAGCGCCGGGTGAAGTCGATATTCCAGAAGTTGCTCATGTCAAGCAGTTTATTCGCGAAGCCGAAGCCGTGAGCGCGGCGATGCATGTCGGTCTTGCGCGCGATCATTGCATTTTTATGAATCTTCCGTTTTACCAAACCGGCGCCATCGAAAAAGCGCCTCCGGGAGAAGAGGATATTCAAGAGACGCTCGATCTTTTATCGAAGCTCAAGCCCGATCGAATTCTCGCCGCCGGCGATCTTTCCGACCCGCACGGCACGCACCGGGTCTGCCTCTGGATCATTCGGCAGGCCCTTGCACGGGTGCAGCAAAAACCCATTTTGTGGCTCTACCGCGGCGCGTGGCAGGAATGGCCACTCGATGAGGCCGATATTCTCGTTCCCATGAGCGAGAACGAGCTGGCGCTAAAACTCGAAGCCATCTTCAAGCATCAGTCCCAAAAAGACCGCGCCATGTTCCCCGGCCCCGACGAGCGCGAATTCTGGCAACGCGTTGCCCAACGCAACACCGCGACCGCCCAGCGTTTCTACCGCCTCGGCCTGCCCTATTATCATGCGATGGAGGCGTATGTGGAGGAAATTTACAAGTAGAAATTACTATTTTGATTCGAGCCTTACAAGGCTTGAAGCTCGAAAATCTGGCCCCTCAACACGTACAATGTAGACATCACCAGGCAACTTAGATAGGTCTAAGGCAAGCGCTTCTCGACCTGGCGAAGTACGAACGTCTTTATTAATCACCACATTGCCTAAGATATTAACAACAGTAACCCGCACAAGCCCGGGTATATCCGCAACAAATTGAACCATTAAACTGCCTGTGGTAGGATTCGGATGGACCGTAAGCATAGGATCCATCGTTAAGACAGGTTGTGACGCAACACTTAACGGATTCCCAAGACAGTATAGCTTCTGAAACATGCACATATCATTGAGGGTCCAATATGCAGGCGTACAACTTTCGCCTTGCGGGCTGGCCCAATTCATCAAATCATCGTCATTAGCATCGAAACAGCCACAATGCGCGCCATCCCCGCCGGTATTGGGGTCTTGTTCGATAGTATGTTGAATACCGAACACATGTCCTATCTCATGAGCAAGCACATTACAGAGGTTGAGTGTCGTCTTGCCGCCGGGGACTGGGCAGTTAACTGGCGGACAAGGACATACGAATTGATACTTACTTCTCCCCGCCCGTGTATCGTCCACGTGAATGCGTGTATGATCATTCGCGCCATATGGGTATGCATCACATGCAATAGCCCCCTGAAGTTCAGGGGTACCGGTAACCCAAAGAGTGTAAGTAACCGCAAGTTGACCATCTGCTTCGTCTAATTCGTTCGGATCACTCTCATACTGTATTGGAATGCAACAAGGGCTGGTGCCCGTTTCATCCTCAGTGACATTGAGAGTACCCGATGGACAAATTGACAGCCATTTGTCGAAATCTTGTTGGACACACTGCTTCACGCAGGACTGGTCCACAAAGCATCCATCCGAAAAATCCCCGAGGCAATATGTTATCGTCGTTCCATGCGTCCAGTGTAGAGGAATTCCAAAGTCTGTATGCTCTGTCCAAGGATTATTAGCGCATAATTCTTGGTATTTGCCCACACTAGGGATATAAATGAAAAAGTAAGTACATCCTGCGCATGGATCCTGGGCCATGCATAGGCGCGCGGAAAGTGTAAGAAGCAAGATGGAAATGAAGTATTTCATTAGTGTGATACAATAGTATTAATGTCATTTCGAAGGTCGGTTTCAAATGTAGCGAGTGGAACACTAGTGCCATACCCAAAATAGTTAGATGGCTCTTCTACGTTACCGCTAATGTCTATGGCGAAGATTCCACCCTCTGGAGAATAATAGGGGAGCGGCCAGAAGTTATAGAAGCTGTATGTACCATTATAATCCAGTAAAACATCCTTCAGGAAGACGATGTATTCCTTTCCGGCTTCCACAGCACTAGACGTGTAGCAACTATCACATGGGAAGTATTCATTTCCGAGGCTGTCAACACCCATCCCGCGAAAGTCGCCTCTCGGATTTAACTTCTGCCAATATGGCGAGAATGAGAAGTTAATCACGCTTGCCAAAGCAAGTGGTTCCGTTTTACCCTTCCCTATTACCGTCCCGCCGTCACTCGATTGCCTGATGTGAATGCCTTTTATTGTATCTAAAACGGTTGCTGTTACACACACCATTGGTAAAGGCCATTTGGGATAATCCGCTAGTGAATCGTAACTCATCGTCACGGTATCTACTCTTACATGGAGTATCGCGGAAGAAAGCGTCAAGAAATTGAGCTTGTTCCGTAACCCTAAAACGGCATTCATTCTTTTCTCAAGAACCGCCCGAGGAACAGCTGGAATGAGGTAATAGCTTGTATCGAGCGATGCTGCGGCATCGCAGTACTCTTCGAGAAGGTCGGGATCGTACTCTGACATCCTATATAAAAAGCGCATAAAAGGCTTCAATGTATCCCATGAATCGATCAGATTGGCAAAAGAATCAAGCTCAGACCGAGTCTGAATGCTTCGGCAAAGGCTATCGGCATAAATGTACCCCAGCATGCAATCGAGGGACATATCAGTGTGAAGTGTCGGAATTGCCGAAATCGGCGTAACTGGCTGCCGGTAGCAGCCCTGGGAAGTGGGAATCGTGTCGATTCGACGCTGCGAATACGAAGTCCCCACGCAAAGCAGGAGAAGCAAACCTACAAGGAGTAGACTCAAGTATGGTTTCATGGAATACAAGTGGCTAAGTTAAGACTGAAAAACAGGACGAGTGGAATTGTCAATTAAAAACTCATCCGTGTACTACAATGTCACTTCTCCCCAGAAATTCGCCACCATTTTTGAAAATATTTTAAGAATTATTTTTGTGGCGTTTGGAACGATTATTGCTGGGGGGGGGATATCCCAAGTTCCTCTTCGCAAATTCTCCGCGCTTCTCTTTCACCCCGCTCTTTGAGATGATAGACGGCGTCCACCGATTTTCCCATCATTTCCGCCGCCTCTTCCAACGAATAGTCTTCGTAATCGATCAGCCACACCGCTTCCCGGTAATCGGCATTCTTCATTCTTGCAAAAATCTTATCGGCTTCGTCCGCTTCTTCAAATTCCCGAACGTCAACGCTTTCGGTCTCAGGTTCCCATGCGAGATCGTCGAGCGAGCGCTGGCCGTGCAATTTCCGAAACTCGTTTCGATAATAAAATTCCGCCGCGCGATAGAGCCAGCCCCGAAGATTAGTTGGAATCCATCCCGTCTTTAATTTCTCGGAAAATTTCATGATGGCATCCTCGCCGCAGTCCGCGATGAGAGCAGAATTCGCTTTCGTGTATTTTCGCTGAAGTGCATGGATAATCATCGGTCGCAGCGCGTCCGCGTTTTGGACCAAATTCGCATGTTCCGCTTCGGACATATAAGGCCAGAGCACAAAAAATCCTGACCGAAAAAGTGCACCGAGCACACAGAGCCTGACAAAGTCATGAAAAGGAACCAACTCATCCAGAAAATAATGCCTGGCATGAGTTGTTGTTCATTCGAAAAAAACCGGGACTTTCTTGAGGGGGAAAAGTTGTTGAGACGAACGCTAAAATTTGCGGCCCATCGTGGGCAATCCCCCTTCCGTTCTTTGCAGGTATTATTCGACTCACCTTCTCGCAGGGATGAAAAAAAACGTCAAGTACGCACTCCTCGGCGCCGTTGCGCTGGTGGTCATCGCGTTTGTTCTATACAAGATTTTTACCGCGAAGCCCGCACCGGCGAAGAAGCAGCCGATTCCGCCCGTTGTTGTTGCAAAGCCGGAGCGGATGGATATCAAATACACGCTCGAGTATAACGGCGATGTGCTACCCATTCTTCAGGCGAATGTCTTTAGCCGCGTCTCCGGCCTGATCGATCAGCTCTATACCGATATGGGAAAAAGGGTGCGGCCCGGCCAACTTATCGCGCTGATCGATACCTCCGCTGCGTACCAGGCGGAAATGCAGTCCGCCGCAATCTATTACAATGCGAAGGCGAGCGAAGCTCGCACGCGCGGACTGGCCGCGAAAAATCTCGTCTCGCAGCAGGATTTGGATAATGCGGTCGCCGCGCTACGTTCGGCGCAGGCAGCCTACGAAGCGAATCGCGTGTTGCTCGATTATGCTAAGATACGCGCGCCGTTTCAGGGCGTTGTAACGAAATGGTGGCTCGATCCCGGTTCGGTCGTGACGAGCAATCCTATCGTGGGCAATAGCAACAGCACTATTTTTACGATCATGGATCTCGATACGGTCAAGATCGACGTGAACGTGCTGGATAAAGATGTTGCGAAAATTCCCGGAGTCAAGTATGCAACGGCCACGGTCGATGTGATTCCGGACCGCACCTTTCGCGCCGTCGTTTCGCGCTCCGCTGAAGCCGTTACGACAACGACGCGGACGATGCCGGTCGAAATCCTGATTCCGAATAAAGACGAGGCGATCAAGCCAGGTGAATTCGCGCGCGTTACGCTTGTTCTCGGTGAAAATCCGCAGGCGATCACCCTCCCGCCAGAAGCCGTTCTTCGCGACAATGCCGGAACGTATGTTTATATTTTGCAGGACAGCGTAGCGAAGCGACGCAGTGTTCAAACAGGCGTAATTCAAAATGGCCGCCTCGAAATTACCTCCGGTTTGGATGGTACGGAGGATGTTATTGTCGTCGGCCAAACGTTCGTGCATCCGAACGGGAAAGTGATGGTCGTAAAAAATCCTGCGCCGTCGGATACCTCGCATCCCTATTCCAGCGCAAACTAAAGTTCACGCTACACTCCCCCCATGTGGATCACCCGGCTCGCGCTTAAATATCCGATCTCGACGTTTCTGATCGCCGTGACGATCCTCGTGCTGGGGATCGTTTCGCTCGAGCAGTTGCCGATCGACCTCTTGCCGGATATTTCTATTCCGGTCGTCTCGACAATCACGTTTTATACGGGCGCCAGCCCGATAGACATGGAGCAATCGGTGACCGCGGAGATCGAGCGTGGAGTAAGTTCGGTTAACGACGTCAATTATATTCAATCGGCCACTCGTGAAGGCATTTCTCAGGTCCGTATTAATTTCAATTGGGGCGCGAACGTCGATGTGGGGTTGGTCGATGTCATTCAGCGGTTGAACCGCATCCTGACCCAATTACCAACGGGTGTCCAGCCGCCGATTTCGCTCAAGTTCGATATTACAAACCTTCCGGTTGTCGTACTGGCGGTCTCCGCCAATTCGATGAATGAACGCGATCTCTACGATCTGGCCTACAATACGATCGAGCCACAAATCGAACACGTGAATGGCGTTGCCGCCGCGCAGGTCACGGGCGGGGAGATTCGAGAAATTCATGTGGTCCTTGATCGGGACCGCATACAGGCGCTGGGGATTCCCATCTCTAAAATCGTCACGGCCGTTCAAAACTCCAACTTGATCGTGCCCTCTGGTGATCTCAAGAGCGGCGTTTTCGATTATTCTCTCAAAACCGAGAGTCTGTTCAATCTTGTCCAGCCCATCGGAGATATTGTGCTTGAAGATACCGGCGGCGTCCCAGTGCGGATTCGCGATGTCGGGCGAGTTGAAGATAGTTACCAGGAGCAGACAGAAACGATCCGCGTCAATAGCCAGACGGGCCTCATTCTTCGGGTGCAAAAGCTTGCGGATGCGAACACGGTCGATGTCGTGGATAATGTAATGAAGGCGCTCCCGCATCTCACCGGCATTCCGCCGGGCGTTCACATCGCGCTCACCTTCGATCAATCGCTCTATATTCGTCAGACGATCAGCGGGCTTTCGCGGGAGGCGCTCATCGGGGCGATCCTTGCGATGCTGATTATTATGATCTTCCTTCGCAACGTGCGCGGGACTATCATCATCATCGTGGCGATTCCGATGTCGATCCTTATCACGTTCATCATGTTCCGCTTCGGTGGGATCACGCTGAACATCATGACCTTTGGAGGGCTGGCACTCGCCGTAGGAAGATTGGTGGACGATTCCATCGTCGAGCTTGAAGTAATCAGCCGGCATTACGCTAATCCCAAACCGGGCCAAACAAAGATCCAGCAAACGCTTGCCGCGGCGAGCGAAGTGGCCACGCCGATTTTTGTCTCGACCCTTGCGACGGTCATTGTTTTTCTTCCCGTCGTCTTCCTTACGGGCATCTCGAAACTCCTTTTCATGCCGCTCACGATCACGATCGCGGTCGCGCTGTTTGGCTCCTTCTTCGTTTCGCGAACGATCACGCCGCTCTTGTGCCTGAACTTTCTGCCGCCGGAAAAGGCGATGGACCGAACATCGCGAAAGCTTTCGGACCGGCTCCGAGTCTTCTTCCATGACCTGATCGAGCGCATCGACCAGACCTACGAGAAGATGCTCGAATGGGCGCTCCGGCATCGGAAGCTCATTATCATCGGCATTCTGGCCCTGGCCGGCATTTCCGCAATCCTTTTTAAGTTTATCGGAACCGAATTCTTCCCGAATCAGGACGAAAGCGTCTTCACGGTGCAGATCAAAGATCCGGTCGGAACCCGTCTCGAGCAAACGACGAAGACCGTCACCGCGATCGAGAGCGTCATCCGCAAAAATATTCCGGAATTGAACGCAATGGTCACGGACATCGGCGTGCCGTCGGCAAAAAGCGGGAATTTCTTTGGCGGCAACACGGGCGAACACGCGGCCAGTATTCAGGTTTCTCTCGTGCCGCCCGATAAGCGGTCGCGGACCGTGTTCCAGATCATGGATTCGCTCCGTCCGAAACTCTCGAATTATTTGGGGGCCAAAGTTACCATCAGCCCGAGCGGTTTCCTTCATTTTCTTATGAACTTTGGCTCCGCCGCGCCCATCGATGTCGAGATCATGGGCTTCGATCTTGATCATGGAACCAAGCTCTCTAATGAGGTGGTCGCCGCGATGCAATCGGTTCCGGGAGCCGTCAATGTCATCTCTTCCCGCGAAGCGGATTTGCCGGAATTAGACATCAATATCGACCGGCAGAAAGCCGGCATTTTGGGAATTAGTATTTCGCAGATTTCCAACACGATCAATGCGGCCATGAATGGCGCGGTTGCCTCGCTTTATAGTGACCCCGTTTCGGGAAATCAATATAATATTCTCGTCCGGCTCGATACGCAATATCGTTCCAAAATCGACGATCTTCGCAAGCTTCTAGTTACCACGCCGTCCGGCCAGCAAGTGTTGTTAGGCGAGATCGCCACGATTACTCAATCGGCAGGCCCGGTCGAGATCGATCGCAAATACCAGCAGCGCATTATCGACGTAACCGCCGATGTCAGCGGCCGCGACTTGGGCAGCGTAGCGAATGATATTCTGGCCAAGCTCGATAAAATATCGGTTCCACCGGGATTTCAAATCAAGCTTGGTGGCAACGTCGAGCAGCAGGCGCAAACCTTTAGCAGCCTTCTGCTCGCCTTCGGGCTTGCGATTCTGCTCGTGTATGTCGTGATGGCCTCCCAGTTCCAATCGTTGATTGACCCATTCATTATCATGTTCACGGTCCCGTTCGGAATCGTCGGCGTGCTATGGGCACTCTTCCTGACGGGTACTACCCTTTCGGTAACTTCTTTTGAGGGGATCATCGTCATGGTTGGCATCGTTGTTTCAAATGGAATTTTGCTCGTGGATTACACGAACCATTTGCGCATGAGAGGCGAAGAGCTTCACCGCGCGGTCGTCGATGCCGGCCGCACGCGGCTGAAACCCATCCTCATGACTTCGATCGCGACCGTCCTCGGTCTTATCCCAATGGCGATGGGTCTGGGCGGCGAGAATACGCAGGCACCGCTTGCGATTGCCGTCATCGGCGGGCTTTCGCTCTCCACGCTGCTGACGCTATTTTTCGTTCCTACGCTCTATACGATCTTCGAAGAGCGCTTCCACCGCCAAATGGAATCGCCGGAAGAGCGGCTGCATGAAGGGGAAGGAACTGCGGGTACGCCAGCGACCTCCTGATTCTGGATTCGAAAATCTTCAGGTACGTTATCGCAGCACACTAATTTTCCCCGTTATTACTCTCGATGAAGTTGCGCTGATCTCTTTTATAACGAAGAATTGCACGCCTGGCTCTTCTGGCGTGAATTCAAGTTGGTGATGCGCGGCAACGATACCATCGCTCATTGCGGAGCTAAGTTCGCGGCCCAGAGCATCATAGAACGCGATGCTGACGCGGCAGACCTCACCGCAATCGAGGAATAGCTGATCTTCGCGTCCCGCAACAGCCGGTTCGTTCGTGAAGCGAATGGAACTAACATTGGGGACTTGCAGTGCAACCGCATTCTTCGCATTGGCAACGGAATCGGTTATGCTTCGATAACGGCCCGATACCACGGTCACTTCATATTCGTTACCTTTTTGAATATTGGTATCGACAAATTGCAGAATGTCGCCCGGCTGCAAGGAAACCCGTGAGCCGTCTTTCGCCACATCAAATTCGTATCCAGCCGGGAGCGGATAGCCGAACGTAGTTTCTGGAGTGTATTGCCATGTGAGAACGGCCGCTGGCTTGCCATTCACCGTCGTATCATGCGAGGCAAGCTGCGTGACCGGCATCGGAGCAAAGGGTTGTACGATGGAAGTATAGATTTCGGCATCGCCGCTACGGCCATCGGTCCACGTCGGATACCAGGTATTGCTTCGGCCCGCGATGCCGATGTAATCGCCAAAAAACCATATGTCGGTACTTTCGGGAGTGCGTTCATCTTGTCCTGTAATGGGATCGAAGGAGGCACTCGATATTCGCCGCGCCGCGAAACTCTCTCCACCATCGGTCGAATGGAGCATGTAGAGATCGGCTTGCAGGAGGAGGTTTCCCTCACTCCGCTTCGGCGGCACGGTATCCATCCACGCCGCATAATAATCGATACCGACATTCCCGGTAGAAGGATCGACGGCAACCCAAGGAAAAAATCTCGACGAAGGCCGTGCGACCGAATCCCCTTCGATACTGCGCGGGGCTTTCCAGGAAACGCCATCGTCATCGCTCGTTGTAAACCACACATGCGGCAAATCATCGTTCCCTTTCCCACACCAAACAAGGTAGGCTCGTCCTACATGAAGAGCCGACCCATCGGTTGCGATTGACGGGAAGGAATTTACTCCTAACGCGCTATCGGGTGGGCCGATATTCGGATAGCCGAGACTATCCTTCGGCAGCAACGGGCCGAGATTCTTATAACTGGCAATAGCTTGCGGAGCGTCGAACGATACACCTCCGTTACTCGATCGGACAAGAAGAATCGTGTCGTTCGGGTAATAATCCACGAACGAAACGAGCAGTGTGCCATCCGGCTCCGCCACCGGAACGGGAGCGGTATAATGCCCAAGGCCGGTTAGGTAGCGGCGTTCCGACCACGTCCGGCCATCATCCGTCGAATAGGAAGATACGATCCTGACATAACCTTCTTCATCGCGTTGATCGACCCATGTGACATAAGTCCGCCCGAAAAAAGGGCTGCCGGAATTGCCATCCGTCGCGATGAAAAACTTGTCGCTCGATGTATCCTTCACTCCAGAGGAATCCTGAAAGACATCGGAAAGCATCGACCAATCGAGGCCGCCATTCGAAGATTGAAAACAAGAGACATCGTTTGGTGAGTCGAATGGCGCTCCATCGGAATGCCCATTCGCAAACAAAGCATCCCCAACAGGAGTGAATGCTATGGAAGGATCGGTCGCCTCGCCTGCGAGCATCCACTGAAACGGAATCGGAAGAGCGGTATTTGCCCACGATTGGCCTCCATCGGTGGAAGCATACGCCCAGAGCGTTCGCGAATCGCGATCGTCATTCGCGCCGATGATGATGTTGAGCGAATCCGTTGGATCGATCGCGACCATCGGCTCATCCTGTTCCACATTGAAATTTGTGACATCTATATTTGGAAATGGCCAGTTCGGAATCGAGGGAGGCACGGAAAGCGGACGTATTTCGGCACGATGATGCGCCGGACGTGGACGATCAAACTCGCCGGGATTCAATAAGTCATGTTGCGGAGCGACCCACTGCGCGCGCACTCCGCTTGCAAAAACGGCTGACAACAACGCGACGAACGAGAGCCACTTCATGCGCGAATCAACGCCGATTTCGTGCCGGGTGTGCCCTCCCTCGGCGCTCACTTTGTGACGATAACGCTCAATGGATTCGATACACATTTCCTCGAAAGTCGATCGTGTCAATATCGACAATTCTGATGTCACCTTCAAGATAAGCAAAAACGACGCGAACGTCTCCCAATCGGACTCGGAAATTGCCTTTGAATGCTCCCTTCATAGGAATAACGTCAGCATTATTATTCTCCTCTTTTGTGATCTTCCGAATAGCTTTTGCGACGTTGAGTTCGACGCTATCCTGAGAAACCTGAGAAGGATTTCTTTGAAGGAATTTCTCCGCCTGTTTCGATTAGAGGAAACGGTACCGTTTCGGAGTCACAACGTCACTTCGTGAATGAAGCCAATTTCGCGGTCCGCGAGTGATATGGAATTCAGCATCGCTTCAAGCTCGGCTTGCTCGTTCGGATCGATCTCTCCGAGATGCGAAAGGTCAAGTTCCTCCGTTTGCCGAAGCCATTTCAGGGCGTCTGCGATCCGCTCTCTGGGAAAAACTTTCTTATCCAGCAATACGACGAAACTGCTTGGATTTTCCGCTATGCTTATACCTTCCATGACTTATCAAAATCCCGTATTTTGAACTTGCGTTCCTTCGGTCAAAAGGGGGCTGTTATGCCACCCACAACTCTCTTAACTTTTCGCCTCGCATTCCCGACGCCATCGCCACCATCAACTTGATCCGTGCTTTCGGGCCTGAGAGATAGGGTGCGAAGATGCACCCAAGCTTTTCAAGTTCCCGGCCCGCGCCTTCGTAGGCATAATAGGGACGGACGGGGCCGGATTGGCAGCGCGTGGTTATCACCACCGGAATATTCATTTCTCTCGCGCGCGAAATTCCATTGACTACGCCGGGTGGGACATTCCCCTGCCCCATTGCTTCAATCACAATTCCCGCCGCGCCCGCTTTCAGCGCGGCGACGAAGAGCGTGTCATCCATACCGGAATAGGTTTTCAGTAATTCCACGTATGGAAGTTCCGCATCTCCGCCGAGCGCGATCCGCTGGCGATTGTGCGGTTCGCGGGTGCGGCGTGGCTCGATGAGGGCGAGGGTATTGACCGTTCCGAGCGGGCCAAAATCCAACGAGCGAAACGTTCCGGGATTCATCGTATGCGTTTTCGTTACTTCGGAGGCGGCATGAATTTCGCCATTCATCACGACGAGCGTACCCATTCCACGAAAGTCGGGGGATGCCGCTACGGCAAACGCATCGACCAAATTTCTTCCGCCATCCCATGCCGCATCGGTGGAGGTGTGCATCGAGCCAGTTAACACAACCGGCAACAGATCGCCGATGACGAGATCGAGGAAATATGCAGTCTCTTCCATCGAATCCGTTCCGTGTGTGATAACGATGCCATCTGTGTGTTTTATCATAGCTCGGATAAATCCGGCAAGAGTGAGCATCATCTCCGGCGAAATATGCGGGCCGGGCAGCGTGGAAAAATCATGGATCTGCACACGCACCGATGGAAGATACTGAGCGATTTCGGGAACGCGCTCAAAAATCTCACGAGCCGAAAGCGCAGGGACGACTGTCGATGTCTTGTTCTCACTCACGGCGATCGTGCCGCCGGTAAAGATGGCGGCAATATTTGCCTCGCTATGATTCCGAGAGCCGGATCGCGGGCTGGTTTTTATTTTTGCTTCTTCGGTAACAAAACTCATGGAGGAGGATTATTGTAATGTGATTCGGACTATTAAAACTTTCACGCGTGAAATGTGATTCCATCATGGAATGCGGTTGCTGGAATTGTTTCGCGCTCCGATTGCTTCCGACGTTAAAAGCAGAACGGTAGCCGCAGCCTTTAGGCTGTGCGGTGGGGGATGGCAAGTTCGTCGGTTCACCACCACGCAGGCTAAAGCCTGCGGCTACCCCGGCTTAAACTATATCGCACTTTCTTCGTAAGCAGACATTACGCATTTCACACATGGCCATTCTTGTTACCATTCTATTGCTCGTCATCTCGAACACGTTTATGACGTTCGCATGGTACGGGCATTTGAAATTTACATCGAAGCCGCTCTGGCTCGTCATTGCGGCAAGCTGGGGCATCGCGCTGTTCGAGTATTGCTTTCAGGTTCCGGCAAACCGCTGGGGCTTCGAGCATGGGATCGATCCCGCGAAGCTTAAAATTTTAACCGAAGCCATTGCGCTCACGGTCTTCATTATCTTTGCACGTTATTATTTTGGCGAGACGTTCAAGTGGAATTATGCTGTTAGTTTCGGACTGATTCTTGGCGCAGTCTTTTTTGCATTCGCATTCAAGTAATTTTCATGACCCGGCTCCTATTATTGCTCCTTCTCGTAACCGTGCCGTGCGCCGTGTCCGCGCAAACGAGGCGGCCTGTTAAACATCGTGCGCTTAAACAGGGCGCCGCCAAAGGCATCGGCCACGATGCGCGCGCTGCCGAAAGTTCGGACGATCATCCGCTGGAACTTTTTGGCATCCGTCCCGGCATTACCTTCGATAGCGTAACGAACCTTATGGCTGCGGCGGCCACAACGCTCCGCGAAGTTCGCGAGGACACGATTTCGCATTCCTACACCGATAATCCGGCGCACGTTTATGTCGTCGATTCGATCATTTGCCGACTAACTTATATGCGGATGGCCTTCGTCTTCGATGGCTCGAACCGCTTGCGCCGATTGACGATCACACCACGCGAAAGCTCGATCGCGGTCGGCGCGACGGATGACATCGAGAACGTGCTGCTACTCTATTTCGGCCAGGAATGGGGCAAGCCGGAACTCGATCTTAGCCCACCGCTGCCGGTATTCCGCTGGCGGACGGGCAATATCGAGCTGCGCGGATTTATTCGAAGAGGCTATCCGATGTGGGTGCTCGAAGGATAATTGTCTGAACCGGGATTTATGGGATGATTGGGATGTTTGGGATTCGGGAAAAAGTCTATGGAAAAATGGGGACAGACGAGGAAATCACTGAAAGCAAGACGCTCATCCCATTAATCCAAGTAATCCCATAAATCCCGGTTCAGACAAGCATGCCCATACGCAACGACGCCGTTTCCCCTGATCGCCTCGAAGCCGACTACGAGCGTTCGCTGCGCCCGCGCGAGTTTGGCGAGTTTACGGGGCAGGCGAGTATCATCGAGAACCTCCGCATTTTTATCGCGGCGGCCCGCGCGCGCGGGGAGGCGCTCGACCAGGCGCTCTTCACCGGCCCGCCGGGACTCGGCAAGACGACGCTCGCCAATATCATCGCCAATGAAATGCACGCGCAAATTCGCGCAACTTCCGGCCCGGTGCTCGAACGCGCCGGCGATCTTGCTGGAATTTTAACTTCGCTCGAAGAAGGCGACGTGCTTTTTATTGACGAAATTCACCGGCTCTCGGCCGTCGTCGAAGAATATCTTTATTCCGCGATGGAGGATTACAAGCTGGATATTATGATCGACTCCGGCCCGAGCGCGCGCTCGATTCAGATCGAGCTAAAGCCGTTTACGCTCATCGGCGCGACGACGCGGGCTGGTTTGCTTTCCGCGCCATTGCGTTCAAGATTTGGCATTTCGAACCGGCTCGATTATTATCCAGCCTCAGCGCTTAAAAAAATTGTGGAGCGGAGCGCGGGGCTTATTAAAATTGAAATTGACGACGAAGGCGCGCTTGAAATCGCGCGACGCTCACGCGGCACGCCGCGCATCGCAAACCGTCTGCTAAACCGCACCCGTGATTTCGCGCAGGTGAAAGGCGACGGCACCATCACACTCGAAATTGCGCTTATGGCGCTCAAAGCGCTCGAAGTCGATGAGCACGGATTCGATGAGATGGATAAGCGCATCCTGCTCACGATTATCGAGAAATTTGGCGGCGGGCCGGTGGGACTCAATACAATTGCCGTGGCCGTCGGCGAAGAAGGCGGGACGATCGAGGAAGTTTATGAGCCATTCCTGATCCAGGAGGGGTTCCTCGCCCGCACGCCCAGAGGGCGCGAAGCCACGCGATTGGCTTATAAACATTTCGGAATTGCCGAACGCCCTCAGCATGAAAATCTGTTTGAGACACCGATTATCTCCTAAACTCATCACTCATAAACCATCATTGCTTTGAAAGGCACTCCCTTAACCGAAGACACTTACGAATACATCGTTCGCCATTTTGCGAAGGACGAGCGTGCATTGCTGGAACGAATGAGCGTTCGTGCCAAAGAGGCCAAAATGCCAATGATTATGATTGGCGAGGACCAGGCGAAATTTATCGGCTTCTTCCTCAAAGCGATCCAGGCCAAGCGGGCGCTGGATGTCGGCACGCTCTTCGGTTATAGTGCGGCGATCATGGCGCGCGCCATGGGGCCGGGCAGCGAAGTCGTTACGCTGGAATTCAGCGAGGCGCACGCGAAAGTTGCCCGCGAAAATCTCGATGACCTCTATCTTCGCAATGTCCAGATCAAGACCGGCCCGGCGATCGAAGTGATGAAGCTCATGCGGCGCGAATCGTTCGATTTTGTTTTGATCGACGCGGACAAGCCAAATTATGTGAATTACCTGAGTGAAGCACTTCGGCTCGTAAAGACCGGCGGCGTGATTGCCGGCGATAATGCGCTGGCCTGGGGAAAAATCGCACTCCCGGCGACAAGTAAGGCCCCAAAAGCGAAAGCGGGAGAGTATCATCCCTGGCTGAGTGCGGACGATCCTGACTTCGGAACGGTGCGAGCAATTCAGGAATTTAACACCGCCGTCTCGACCAACAAGCGGCTTTTCAGCACTCTCATCCCGATCGGCGATGGGATGACGATGGGGGTAGTGGGAAAATAACTGGATTCCGGCGAATGCGGAAATCCAAATTCGGGGTGTAACTTTCGGACACTTCGAGTGTTATTTCTCCTTTGAAGAACGTCGTTTATACTTATGTCATTGCGCCAGGAGCCTGATTCGAGCGGAACGAGAATCAAGCAACGAAGCAATCCCCGCGGGAAGATTGCTTTTCTCGGAATCGGCTTTTTCTTTCTTCGGTCGAAAAAGCCTTGTCGCAAGGACGCTGAATTTGACCCATTGACAGCTTTTATCCTTTATCTTTTAAGAGCATGACCTATCGGATAACCCTTCGTTTTTTTGCCGTTCTTTTCACCCTCGCCTTCCTCGCGAATGCTGCCTCGGCCCAAATTTCCCGGTCGGTCGGGTTGCTCAAGGGGGACGTAACGCTCGCCGACGGCACGCCGCTCGCGAATATCCCCGTCGTTATCTTCCGCGAAACGGAGCGGGTCACTTCGACGAAGTCGAACTCCGACTGGAACGTGACGGCCATTCTCCAGCCGAACGCTACCTACCGGATCGCCGTGAATTCCAGCGGCTATATGTACCATGAGGAAACGCTGACGGTCCCGGCGCTTAGCGCGTATCGGGAATTTCCACTCCATATCGTCCTCACGCCATTACGCGATGGACAAGTATTCGATCTTCCGCTGCCGGTTTTCGAGCCGCGCTCCCGTGACATCGACCCCGCGGCGATGCCGGAATTATACCGCGTCGCGGACGAACTCAAGCATAATCCGAGGCTTTCGGTGAGTGTCGTCGTCTATCCCGATGCTCCGGTGAAGCCGAACGCGCCGCTCAAGTCGAAAAAAGGTGCGGCGGCACGTCTCGCCCGCGATGCGCGTATCGCCCACGATGCGCAAATGTCACTCGTCGCCGCGCGCGAAACATCCATGACGTCCTATTTTCTCGGCAAGAATATTTCCAGTTCGCACTTTACGGTCGAGAGCGTAACGACTTCGATTCCCGACGGAAGGTTTCCCATGCCGGCGAACCTAATTGTTCACCCCAAGCCCACGAAATGGAGGGGACGGAATAAAAAACCGAGCCCCCCCGTCGAACCAGCCCTCTTCCCGCAATATGTGGAGATCATGGCACACGTTGCGCCATGACCGGATCGAGGTGGGAACTTCTTCGCTGCCCGAGCGATTGAAGGAGGTAGTTTGCAACTCCTCCCAAATGTTCGTGACATCGTCATAAAGGATGGCTGGTTCCGTTCTCGGACGGACGGCCGGTTTCTGCTTCTGCGCGGCGTGTGCTTTGGGCCGTCGGCGAAGCTTCCGCCCAATCTGCCGTTTCGGGCGATGGGGGATTGGTCGAAGTACGAGACCTATATCGATCTTCTGCTCGCATGCGGATTTACGACACTCCGGATTCCATTTTTCTGGTCTGCTTTCGAGCCGAAGTGCAACCCCATCACTCCGGAATACAACGAAGCATATCTTCACGATTTTTTCCATTACGTTCGTCTTTTTTCTGCGAAGGGTTTTCTCGTACTGATCGATCTTCATCAGGACCTGCTCGGCAACGCGTTCGGCGGTAACGGAATGCCGGATTGGGTGCGCTCCGAAGCATCGTCGACGATGCGCAGCGGACAGCATAGTTTCCTGAAAAACACGCCGCTTTGGGGCGCGAATTATGAGTTCAATCGCGAGCTGCGAAAAACCTTCACCGATTTTTGGCATAATGACCTGACAAATCAATCCAACGATCCTCCGCTCGAGCATTTCCCCGTTCGGGACCGGTTCCTCGATATGGTGGAGCGCGTTGCCGTGGAAGCCGCACGCTGCGAGCGGGTGCTCGGCATCGAAATTTTTAACGAGCCGCACCCCGCCCGCATTAATGACCGCGTGTTCGAAGAAGAAATTCTTCCAGAATTTTATGCGGAAGCCATTCGCCGCATCCGCCGGTACTCCGCCGACCTTTTCGCCTTCGTTTCGCCGCAAAGCGATTGGAATGTAAATCTGCGCACAGATAAAATCTACGATTCGTTCCTGCGCATGACCCACTTAGATGACCGCATTGTGTTCGCGTACCACTATTACGATTCGCTCCTCACCGCGCTGGGCGGCCGCGTGTTCCACGATGCGAAGCAGGAGGAATATCTGAATGCGCAGTCCATCGGCGCGCGGTGGGCGCGGGAGCATGGCATGGCGCCGTTCCTGACGGAATTCGGGACGCGGCAGAACTGGCCGAAGCCCATCGTGCGCACGCAGATGAACTGGCAATTCGAGGCCGTCGAGCAGGCGCTGGTGAGCGCGACGTATTGGAACGTAAATCTTTATAATACCGAGGAACTCCGCGATGGCTTCATGCGCGAGGATTTTTCACTCGCCGGCCATAACATGAAAATGCGAAACTTGGATGTTGCCACGCGTCCCTACGTTCAATCCGCCGCGGCGAAGCCGCTCCACAGCCATTTTAATATCCGCACGAAGGAATTCGAATTAGTCCTGCGGGGAAAAACGATGAACACTCCAACCGTGATTTACCTGCCGGAGAAACGATTACACCCCCTCCAGCCCGTGCATTACGAAGACGGATTTAGGGTCGAATACGCTGGAGCTTTTCAATTCCACTGCGAGAATAATCAACTATCCCTCCAGCTCGATCCCGCGCTGGAGCTGCATGAAATAGTCCTCCGTCCGAGAGCAACCTAATGTCCATCAACAGACTTGAGAAATGAGTACACGACATTTACAAAAGCTCCCGTTTGTTTGTAGGGGATTTCCATGTGCCCGACGTTGCCTACAATCCAAAGTGTTTTTATTTTGGACGGACAATTCAGAAACAATTCACAAATTCCGCGGGAGGAGATTTGTTTTTCTAGCGCCCCATGCATTATCAAGATGGGGCATGTGAGATTTTGTATGGTTTTGAGAGGTTCAAGCAGAATAGATCTGATGTAGCTAATTCCGCGGGTGCTTGCATCCGCGCTGTATAAGCTGTCGTAATAATTTTTTAGCTCGATCTGCGAAACATATGGGGATTCGGCAATAACAGCGCCCACACCGTGGAATTGAGACGCAACGGTCATCGCAAGACCTGCCCCCATCGAGGTTCCATAGAGAACAATTTTCGAGCTGTCCGGCTGTAGTTTTTTTCTAACATAGGTGACGACCGAATGTAGGTCGTAGGCAAAAGCTGGCAGCGCAATCAAATCGGTATCAATTGCAATGCTATCGCTTGTGCCGAAACCGCGATAGTCAAAGAGAAGAACGTCCACCCCCAGGTTTTTCACCAACGCCTGAGCTACGCCGAATTCACCGCACATGTTGCCGGCATCCGACTCGGCAAGGATGATAGTCTTGTCTGATTGTTTGTGATCCGGATGGCATAGCCACGCCGTTAATCGTTCATTGTTTGCCGTCGGAATGTTAAGACTGTCGTAGGAGAGTCCCATTGCCGAAGGCGTCATCAAGTACTTCTTCACGGGCTTGATAGCCTGAGCGGTTCCTACCCCTGCGATGCTGACTATTACAAAAATAAAGATGATCTGTTTCATGGTCGCACTTTAATTCGCGTTTAGTTCCGGGTGGGGTAATAACCCTGTGCCGCTACCGCCCATTCGGAAGTTCCTTCGCATTCGATTCATTCAGTGTAACGATGGAGTGAACGGTAAGTACATCCGTGAACGGCTTCGAGGCGGACTGAGCGTTACCGGCATTGGGCTGATCGCTCATCTCGGACACCTTTACCTCAGCCGGAATATTCATGTCGAGCGTCCGCTTGACGACGCAGCCGGCGAACAGATCGAGTATCGTCGTATCGGTGCCGCTGATGGGGCCGGCACTGCGCGTCATTACCTTGGTCACGGAATTGGTCTGGTACCCACGAAATGTTCCTGTATCGCTCCCCACGATGACCGCGAGATAGCGGTCTATTGTGTCCAGCAAACGGACGAGGCGGTATTCGCGGGTAACATCGTAGATATAGGCGCCAGTCGTCGTGCCGATATTGACGGTGTCATCCACGGGAATCGTGTCCTGGCTATGGTTCATCCAGGTATCGCCGTAGGTGACCGCGTGCTCCGGCAACGGGATGAGCATTCGGGGCGGTTCGAAAAAATAGGCATTGGTCTGCGCCTCCGCGTTAAGCAGCCGCAGGGTATCCTGCACGATCCTCGATAATTCGTTCCCTTTCATATCGTAGGTAAGTTCCGTAACGCGATTCACGGCAAGACTCTCATGCAACTGGAGAGAATCGCCAGAAAGCTCATGACCGGAAATCTGAAAATCCGTGAATGACTCATCGAAGGACCAGAGTCCCTTTTTATAATCGATCGCGACATTATGGAACGCAAGCTGCGCCTTGCTGCGGAGCACGCCGTTCAATACATCCCGGTCCGTATGGACATTCTGTGAGATCTCGGTGTGAATATCATAGAGGAGCGTGCCTGCCTGCGGCTTGTAGCGCAGCGTCATCATGTCCGGTTTAATTTGCGGCGTATGCGGCGCGGACGTTGCCACCTTACGGCGATGGCGCTGGGCGACCGCGCGCGGAACAATAATTCCAGAAAGCCCCATAAGGCTCGCGAAGAGCACGAGCAAGAAGAATCTGGAATTTCGAACGCGCATAGGTTTCATCTTGCTCTTGGACGATCAATGCACGATGGAAACGCGGCCCTCGCCAAGAATACGGTACCCAGCGAGCAGTTCCACAACATAGGCGCCCGGCGAAAGTTGAGAACCGAAGGGAACCCGGAACTCTCCCGCGCCAACCAATTCCAGCGGTATGGTAGTTACTCGCCCACTCGCAATTCCGATCATTCGGCAGGTGAACGAGGAAGCTGTGGAGGCGCTGGAACCCGGCAGGCGGATGCGGAAAGAAGAATTGCCAGCAACCGGATTTGGATAGACCGTAATACTCGCGCTCCCGCTCGGCGTGGAAGAAGCCACGGAGGATGGCACGCCGGAGAGGCCGCTAATATCCAGCGCATACAAGGAGCGGCCATGCGTCGCGGCAATGAGCATGTTTTTGTAAATTTTGAGATCGCTCACGATGATATGCGGCATTCCCGGCGCAAGATCAAACCATTGGGCGCCGCCATTCGTCGTCGCAAAAACGCCAACGTCCGTTCCAGCGATGAGCACTTGATTCTTGAGCAGCGGATCGCCATGCTCATTGAGAGTATCGATGACGAGCGCGCTCACCGGGGCGGTCGAGGGAAGGTTCCCGGAGATATTCAGCCATCGCGTACCGCCGTTTGTCGTTCGAAGCACATGGGCCACCTTTGCGGCGCTCACGATCGCGCAGAATGCCGTTAGCGAATCGCTTCGATCCGGGACCACCTGCGAAACGGTTGCATTTGGTAATCCATTGCGCGCGGTAATCCAGTACGGCGCAGTGGTATCGTTGCGTGAGGGATCGACGGTGGTTCTCCAGAGCGTCCCATTCGTTCCATACCCTCCTGCCCAGATCATCGGGTGGCCGGCCGCATCCCGTGGACCAAGGGCAACAGTTTCGATGTCACCATAATACCACACCGAATCATGCGGGATATTCCCTTCCAGCGGCGGCGACCACGTTTGCCAGGTCGTATTCTCCAAATCGTTCCAATCGAGCGTGGCGCGATAGACGTGGCAGCGGCCCGTATATAGTTCCGTCGGCTGCTCGTCATCGAGCGCGAGCGGCGAGTTCCAGGCCACTGCTTCTTCGGTATCCGTTAACGCATGTGGCCCATACAAGAGCCGATAGGTAATCGTATGCCAGCGCGGGCGGGTGTCGTGCGTTGAATCCTTCATCGCAAGCGGCAGCGGGACGAGGGAATCGAGCGTGTTCCGCGCGAAGATCACGCCAAATTGCAGAGATGTAATGAGCTTGTTTGAATCGGTGGGATGCGAGATCGCTGATTCGCCATCGCCATGATTGATCCATGCGTAATTCGTATCCGAGGTAAATCGTCCAACCGTTCCATTGTCCTGCGTGCCGCCGAAGAGCTTTAGATCGCTCGCGGAAATAGGACTGGGCATGTTGGCCATGCCACCGCGCCAGGGTTCGATCGCATAAAACATGGTGATCGGGAGGCCTGTCATCTGGCGCCAGTTCGTTCCAAAATCGTGCGTTTCGAACACGCCGCCATCGTTGACACAGAGCAAATCCGTTCCGGCGAATGCCACGCCATGCTGATCGGAATGCTGCTCTCGATTTGCCTTCACATAATACTGGCTGTAGGAATTCGTAATGTCTTTCCAATTAGCACCCAAATCGGTCGAGCGAAAGACGTCGATACCGCCGAGATAAATATCGGGATTCCCAATAAGCGGCGCAGGCCCCGCCGTCAAATAAAAGTCGTAGCCGCCCTGCGCATTGGTAATATTTGCGCTGTCCTTGCCCTGCACGCCGCCCATCGGAATGCGAATGGTTGAATCCAAAATTTTCATCCAGGTCACGCCCTGGTTGGAGGAGCGATACAATCCTTCGAAATTTTCGTCCGTAAGATAATGGGTGACCGGATTCGTATCGGCTCGAATGAAGCCGGCGAAGAGATAATCTTTGGAAAAAAGCTCGCTCGCGGAAACAGGCCAAAGCAACGCCTCGCGCCCAAGAACTTTATAGGTCTCCCCGTTGGGCAAGCCGCTCGTGGCCAGCGTATCGATTCGCGCCCATGTTGCGCCGGTATCGGTCGAGCGATAGATGCCGGTATTGGGTCCCCCCGGTCCGCCCGGAGTGAAATTGGAGCCAATCGTAATCGAATGATCCCATGCCGCCGCAACGAGATCGGCAGAGTTCAGCGGATCCATTGCGATGTCGATAAAGCCTACGCAATCGCCAGCGTTAGGGCGAACGAAAAGCGCGCGCGTCCATGTCGCGCCGCCATCGGTCGTGCGAAAAATTCCTTTATTCGTATCGGCCAGCGCGTTCGGCCCGGGAACCGCAATGAAAAGTTGTTTATCGTTTCGTGGATCGATCAGGATTTTCGCAATATATTGCGCATTTGCAAAGCCGAGATAGTTCCACGAATTTCCACCGTCGGTTGACTTCCAAAGTCCATCTCCGGGATAGGAATCGGCGCTGCCATTGCATTCGCCCAGACCAATATAAAGCGTATCGGGATAAAGCGGATCGATTGTAACGCAACCGATGGAGAGCGAGCCAAAGGTGTCCGTTACGCAGCGCCAATTCGCGCCATGGTCGGTGGTCTTCCACAGCCCGCCTGCGGCGGCGCCGATGTAAAACGTGTTCGAATCCAGAGGATCGGTGGCGATGGCGCTCGCACGGCCATCGATGGAATAGGGGCCGATGGCTTGCCACTGGGAGCTTGAAAGTGGGCCAACCACCCCCTGCCCCCTCCTTGAAAAGGATGGGGAAACATACATGGGCATTCTCTCCGCTTCGGCCAACGCGGTGGGATAGGCCCTGGGATCGATCGTTTGGTTCGGCCAGGCGCGGCGGCGCCAGAACCAATCGCTATGCTCCTCGCCGTCATGTCC
>VFSW01001811.1_pt1 | contig 32441 bp, 41 predicted proteins | sample 5358111 | NCBI WGS metagenome assembly VFSW01 (sample SAMN11554181, study PRJNA540505) | mine drainage metagenome | isolation source: sediment from site ElyBrook_90M | place: USA: Ely Copper Mine, Vershire, VT | collected 2017
ATATTATCACCCCGAACGGCCGCACCAAGGGCTGGAGGGGCAGGTGCCGGAGCCCGGTCCGAGGCGCACGCAGCAACCGAGCAACGTGGTGGCGATTCCGGTGCTGGGAGGACTACATCACCGCTACGTTCCCGTCGCAGCCTGAGACGACGGAGGCCGGGGTGAGAAGCGGATCTGAGGTGAGCAAGTATGTGACCGAACGAGGCGGGGTGGAACGTTTCAGCCTTTGCCAGCGGGGAAGGAAGGAAAGGCCGGTTTTTCGGCAGGCGGTGGTGGCGTTTTTGAGGAAGCAAAGAGTTCCGACCGAGGATCTGAGACGAATGGCTTGGCAGGTATTGGGCAAGATTTGGTATCGGCCGCGGTTGCTGTGGCGCTTTCTGAGGGATCAACCACCGCCCGATAATTATGGTGAGACTTATGCGAGGAAGGCCAACGTCAACAGACCCAATGCCAAGTCCACTGGCCGGCCAAGACGGAATTTTTCAGTAGTACACGTGGCACCGCAAGGACCCAATGAGCTGCACAAAATCCTGGATGTGGTGTTCGAAGATCCGCGGAGCGAGAGCTTGGGGATGCAGGCGGCTTACGAATTCATGACAGGCCAGCGGACCGAGGAAGCGCTGCAGCTGTGCATGGACGCACAGGAAGGGGAGCCAGGGCACATCATGGGGGACTCTCTCCGTGTCCGGCGAGCAGAGAAAGCAGACCGCGAAAACCCGTTCGCGCACATCCACGCAGGGCTGGCGGAATTCATTAAGGCCCATCGTATCTGGCACAAGAAGCGATACCCCAATAACCCGTTCTGGTTTCCCGGCCGCGATCACGAGGAAGGCAAGCCAGCTGGCGACGGGTCACTCACCCGATTACTGGAGAACTTGCTCCAGGACGGCCGGCTGAAACGGAAGATCACCAGTCATGGTCTGCGGGGTGGCTACGTGCTGACGCGACGGAGTTGGGGAATACCAGACGTGCAGATCGCCTGGGAGATAAATCAAATCGGAGGCGTCAAAACGCTCGAGCAGTCTTACGGTGGCGTTCCTCCTCATTGGCGGGACGGTAAAGGCCCGAAGCTGCCCTGGCTGCCCAAAGGGAGGAAGCCTGCCTGGGAAGCAGTCCTGAAGCGGATTAGGCAGCGCGGAAACGGGAAACCAGGAAAGCGTCCAGATCCGGTCTGAAGTAGCGGCGGTCGCCGTTCTCGCGATTGTATTGATACCGTATGCGGCCGGGGACTGGTTTGCCATCCATGGGCCACTCCAACGCCCGGCACTCCACCCAATCCCGGGAATAGCCGATATACAAGCCGGCATCTTTCCCGCCAAACCACATCGCAATTTCGCTCATGCATCAGTATGTGGCTTCGCGATTTTCCCGTGCTGCGTACAGCAACTTTAATTCTTTTCGGGTAGCATTTTTGGTCCCACGGTACAGTGAGGCCAGGGAATTCAGCCTGTGCTGGTGGTGATACAGGCGCAGTTCGTCCGGAAAAACGATCATCGCCTTCGCATTTGTTTTGCTCCTCCGCTTCCGCCTGGCATCTCCCGGCCGAACCATCGGCGGATCCGCCTCCGAAGATCGGTCCCTGTTAAGGTGGATTCTATAATAGCTCCAACTGCTTAGACCAATCCTTCCAGCACGCTGGGCAGTCGGGCCAGGCTGCGCTCCAACGACGCCCGTGCGATCGTAGGTTCGGCGCCGCCCTCGTTGGGAAAGAGCGCCTGCCAACCGGAGGCGTGCAGGCACTGGGCGGCGGTAACCTCGCCGTAGTTCCCGCTACATCCGATTTTAGCGTTGCGCATCAAGCTGTCGGCGATTTGGACTGACGCAACGATTAACGGGAATTCATCGGTTTTCTCGGGATGATGATGAAACCGGGCGGCCTGGATCATGAGGTTCGGCAGGCGATGCCCTTCGAGGTAGAGGGCTCCCAATTCGGCGTGATCGATCCCAAGAATTTCGGTCTCAAGCTCAACCAAATCACGCGTGGCGCCGACCGCCTGCGAATGGATCTCCGCAAAGTGCTCGGGAAATGACCATGCCATGACGATCTTCCCGATATCATGCACCAGTCCGGCCACATAATCGGACTCATCGAGCGGGACCTGGGCCAGGCCCATGACTTCACGAGTGAGGATGGCGGTGCCGATACAGTGCTGCCAGAATTCACGCCACGGAAATGCGCAGCGGCCGGTCAAGCGCTGGAAATCCTCGATGATCGGCGTGACCATCGTGAGCTGTCGAATTTGCCGGAGGCCCAGGTAGAAGACGGCTTCCTCGATCGTGTTGACGGGAGTGCTCAGCCCATAATAGACCGAGTTGACCAGGCGGAGCAGCCGCGCGGTTAAGCTTGGATCACGCCGGATAACTTCTGAGATCTGAGTGGAGTAGCGTTGTTCGGCGAGCAACAGGTCCTGAAGGGCCTTGTTAAGACTGCCCAGCGACGGCAACCTGGGGCAAAGCGCCAGTTGCCCTTCGATGGTTTTCAGGTCCAATTTCTTCAATTGTCTTGAGTGAGGTATGTACATGACTTCAGCGCCGCCCTCTTTTATCGGCTGCTGAGTCGCAAACTTGAGGGGATGAGGAGAATTTTGCCGTTTTGCCCTAAAGTAAACGCCACCTCCGCCGATAAGGTAGAGAATGGAATGGGCCGCCAGAAGCAACCCGAGCTTCACGGGCCGGGGCGAACGAGGATCATTTGCCGCGTTCGCCAGGGCCAGTCGTGTTCCCGGAGCTTGGGTGCGCTTGCTGGTTCAGAAACGCGTCTCTTTGGGTGCCGCAGCGGTAATCTGCGTGGCGGGAGGTTCCGTTTTGCAGGCTGCCGAAGCCTATCTGCCCTTGAACGGACCAACCCCGCTACGGTTCTCAACGATTTCTGGGAAAGCCAAAACCTTTCTCTGGCCACCGCTGTTCCCCGTAAAGCCCGGTCCCTGCCCGTCAAACGTAGTCGCTCAAGTAGCTGACTCGGACGCGACCACCCTTCCGTCTCCCACGCCTCCCAGCCTCGGTTTTGACCGGGCAGCCACCAACGATTTGTTCGAACCGGTGCTGCCTCAACCGCTCGCTGCGGATATCGCCCCCAGTGCTCCGTCCCTGTTCCAGCCCGGTGGCGAGATTTCTCCCGCGCAGGAGGCGCCCGCGGCTACGACTCAGTCGATTGAGGATTTTTTCAACCCGGAAACCGCTGCGGGCGCGGGTTATCAGACGAACGATGTTTCCCGAAGGGCGCTTTGGTTTCAGCCGCCCACCCCGAGGTCCATTTCTGGGAGCCAGGCGATCTACCGCACTCCATGACCACGAATTGTTCGTCCTTTGCTCGGAAGGGGGGGTGGTTTACGACTGTTCCGTTAGCGCTTTTGCTGGTTGCGGCTCCCTTTCGGGGCTCAACGAGCGAACTGCCAGGCCCGGCAGCCATCGAGCCCGTTTCCCAAACGCAATCGCTTGCCGAACTACGTGCGCGGCTCGAAATCGCCAAGCATCTTCGACACACCCGGCAGCCAAGCCAGGCGGAGCCGATCCTTGTAGGTTTACTCGCCAACACATCCCCCGATTCCATAAAGCAAGAGGCGTTGTTGGAGTTGGCAGCCGCAGCGACCGATGAAGACCAGCTTCCCCGGGCGCAACAGGTCTATGCTCAGTACCTGAACCACTGGCCAAACGACCCGTGGGTTCCGGAAATCCTGCTGCGGCAAGGACGGCTCTTCCGTCAATTGGGGCTCAATAACCTCGCTTTGGCGAAATTCTATTCGGTGATGACCAGTGCCCTGGTGTTGAAGAACGACAGGCTCGAGTATTACCAAAAGCTGGTGCTGGAAGCCCAAATGGAGATCGCCGAGACTCACTTCCAGCTAGGCAAGTACGCCGAAGCAGCGGATTTCTTTTCCCGCCTTCTCAAACAGAACAATTCCGCATTGAATCACCCCTCGACGCAGTACCGTCTGATCCGGTGCCTGTCGGGGCTGGAGCGGAATGATGAACTCGTCCCGCAGGCGATGGACTTCCTGGCCCACTACCCCGAGGTGCCGGAGCAGCCTGAGGTGCGATTCCGCCTGGCCCAGGGTTTAAAGCAACTGGGCCGCGGCAACGAGGCGCTCGAACAGGTCCTCTGGCTGTTGCGAGAGCAAAAGGAGCGCACCAAAAACCATCCCGAGTTGTGGTCTTATTGGCAGCAACGCGCGGGCAACAAAATCGGCAACGAACTTTATCGCGAGGGAGACTACCTCAAGGCGCTCGAAATTTATCTGACCCTTGCCCGCCTCGATGACGCCCCAGACTGGCGCCTGCCGGCGGTTTATCAGGTCGGACTCACCTACGAGAAGCTCTCACAACCGGCGAAGGCATGGAACAGCTATCAAGACATCCTCCGCCAGGCCTCCGAACTGGGAACGAACGCCAGCCCCGGGCTGCAATCGGTGCTCGAGATGGCTCGCTGGCGCGCAAGTTTTTTGCAATGGCAGACCAATGCGGCGTTTCAGAACAGCACCCTTATCAAGCCGCCACCGGCACCCGCAACAAAACCGAGCCGAGCAAGTCTCAAAACGACAGATCAACCATAAACCAGCCAAGAAAGGGCTTGCCGCCCCGGTTGGAAGAGTCCTTAATTTCGCCTCGTAAATGGCGGCAGGGCTGGCAGAGACTTGCTTTGGCTTAAGGTGCCGCCTGCTCAGAAGTGAAGGCATTGTTTCAGGGTGCGCGAAGTTTGCGGGTGACGGTCCTGGCGCTGTACCGGGAGGATCATCAGGCGCGGCTCCGCCATGGCCTCTTTCCAGCGTCGCACCTGCCAAAGTCAGTTCTCAGCATCGCCAGCGCTTAACGCACTTTTACGGCCACCGCGCCGCCATCTAACAACTATGTCCATAGAAAAAGCCATCGTGGTCGAGGACGACCCGATCATTAGAAAGAATCTTGAGGATTGCCTGCGCCGAAGGCGCTACGACGTTGCATCGGTTGGCACGATCGCCTCTGCCCAGGAGTACCTCGGCAAGGATAATTTCGACCTGGTTTTCCTGGATGTCCGTTTGCCTGACGGTGACGGCACCGACCTGCTGAAGGCGATTCAGAGCCGGCCCCAAAAGCCCTTGGTCGTCGTCAGCACCGGGTTCGGCAGCGTTGAATCCGCTGTTGAATGCATGAAGAACGGAGCGTTCGATTACCTGATAAAACCCTTCTCCGGTGAGCAAATCGAGATCACGCTTCGGAAGGCCGAGGAATTCACGCAGCTTCTGCGGGTCAACCACTATTTGAGCCAGGACAACGAAGATTCCGGCCACGAGTTGCTCGGCCAGAGCGCGGCCATGGAAAAGCTCCGCCAGCTCATCCGCAAGGTTGCTCGCACGCAGGCCACCGTGCTGATACAGGGTGAGAGTGGCACCGGCAAAGAACTGGTTGCCCGAGCCCTGTACCGTGAGAGCCCGCGGGCTAGCGCTCCATTTATCAGAGTCAACTGCGCGGCAATCCCGGAGAATCTCATTGAAAGCGAATTTTTTGGCCATGAAAGAGGGGCCTTTACCGGTGCTTTAAACAAGCGTGAGGGCCGTTTCGAGCTCGCCCATGGCGGAACCATTCTGCTCGACGAAATCAGCGAGATTTCCCCCAATGTTCAGGCAAAACTGCTGCGCGTGCTGCAGGAGAGAGAATTGGAGCGGGTAGGGGGCAACCGCACGATCAAAGTTGATGTTCGGGTTATCGCGACGACCAATCGCGACCTCGAACAGAGCGTTGAGCGAAAGGAATTCCGCCAGGACCTATTCTTCCGGCTCAATGTCGTACCCATGCTCGTGCCGGCATTGCGCGAGCGCCGCGAGGATATTTCGCGACTTGCGGAGGAATTCATGCGGCGATTTGGCCGCAAGCACGGGGTCCGCGTCCACGGTTTTTCCGATGCGGCACTCAAGCTGCTTTGTGAGCACAAATGGCCTGGAAACGTGCGCGAGCTTCAAAACGTTGTAGAACGTGCAGTTATCCTCGGGAATGAAGGCGGACTTCTGGAGCCGGAGAATTTGGGCTTGGCTGAGCCAGCTACGTCCGCCGCTGAGGCTGGCCTGGTGAATTCGAGTGCCGGCGGGGTCTCAGCGAACGGCAACCCCGATACCTTGGCCGAGCTCGAAAAGCGTCACATCCTGAAAGTGCTGGAGCACTGCAATGGCAACCGCACGCAAGCCGCCCGGCTCCTGGATGTCAGCATCCGGACCCTCCGGAACAAACTCCACGAGTATAACGGCTCGACTCCTGGCGGAGATCTCGAAGCGACCGAGCCAGCCGAAAGCCAGCCCTGAGCGCGAGCGCCGAGCCCGGTGGGTATGCAGGGACCGGGTTAAGTCTTGCCTAGCTCGCGGTTCTTACCAGGTAAAAACTTCCCTATCGGCCGGGGGATCACTTCGATCAGGCTGGGTTTTCAGCCTTTTTTGCCCCTGGCATCGGCGCTGCTCAGAGGTGCAAAATGCGTATGGTCGAAGCCATTTTCAACCAACCAGATTATGTTGCCGCTAAAAAGGTGCTGGCCGCGGGTGCGGTCCGCCAGCAGGGCATCGCCAACAATATCGCCAACCTGGAAACCCCAGGGTACCGGCGCGTTGATTTAGCGCCCACCTTTCAATCCGAGCTCGAGCGCGCTTGTGCTTCAGGTGACGCGCAGCAAAGCGCTTCTCTGGAGCCCAGCCTGGCACCCGATCCTGCCGCAGCCCCACTCGGCCGGGATGGAAATAGCGTCAATTTGGACAAGGAAATGTCCGATTTGAACCAAAACGCAGTGCTGCATTCGGTTGAAACGGAGATGGTCTCCAACACCCTCTGGCGGCTGAGGTTGGCAATCACCGGCAAGTCCGCATAAAGCCCTTATGATTCACATTCTCTCTGGGATTCAAAGCACGACCGCGGCGTTGGAAGCGGAGCGCACGCGGTTGGACGTTATTTCGGAAAACATCGCCAACATCAACACCACTCGCGGTCCGGATGGCAAACCGTATCAGAGGCAAGTGGTCGTGTTCGAGACGGCATTGCAGCAGGCGTTGAGCCCCACGAACGGGGACAGCCAGCCTGGCGCGGCTGTGCGCGTGGGCCGGATAGATAAGGACTCCCGGCCCCCGCTCATGGTCTATGAGCCTGGGCACCCCGATGCCGATAAGAACGGGATGGTCGCGATGCCCAATATCAATTTGCACGAGGAAATGGCGGACATGATTTCGGCCTCCCGTGCGTTCGAAGCCAACCTGGCCGTGGTCAAGAACTCGCGAGCGATGGCGCTGCAAACGCTTTCGATCGCCAAACATTGATGGGGAAGACGCACCTGAGCTGCAACCATGTTACCTCTCTCAGCGATTACCCCATCCCTGGCCGGCTACAACCCGGTCCTGCCTGCGGACCTTGCGCCCGCGCAGATTCCCCTGGGACCGCTCAAAGGGGTTCAGTCGCCGGATGGTTCGGCCGCGAGCCCGGTTCAGCCGGCGGGCGAATCCTTTGCCAGCGTCCTGGGGCGAATGGTGGGCGAGGTCAACCAGCAGCAACAACTCGCCTCGGATTCGGTCACGGCTTTGCAGAGCGGCCAAAACGTTTCTCTGCACCAGACGGTGATCTCGATGGAAGAAGCCAATGTCTCCTTTCAGCTCATGGTAGAAGTGCGCAACCGGCTCCTGGATTCCTACAAGGAATTGATGCGCATGCAAATTTGACGGATCCGCTGCGATGAACCCAAACCTTGCCAAGCTCGGCGCTCAACTGCGCGACATCTGGAATCAGCTCGGGCTCTCCCAAAGAGTTAGCGTGATTTGCGCCACACTGGCCCTCATCGCCGGTCTCGGCGCCTTGGCCTTTTGGTCTTCGCGCGCCCAGTACGGGCTACTCTACGGTCGGCTGTCCGATGGTGAGGCGGCCAAGGTCATTGCGGCGCTGGACGATGCCAAAGTGCCCTACAAAGTGGGCGCCGGAGGGAGTTCCATCCTCGTGCCAGCCGAGAAGGTCCATCTCATGCGGATGCAATTAGCCGGACGCGGCATCCCCCAGGGCGACGGCGTAGGGTTCGAGATTTTCGATAAGCCTAATTTCGGCATTTCGGACTTTGTGCAGCGCGCCAACTACGTTCGCGCCGTCCAGGGAGAGCTCTCGCGCACCATCAGCCAACTTGATGAGGTGGAGTCCGCCAGGGTTATGGTCGTGCTGCCGGAAAACCGCCTGCTGTTGGATAAGGACAAGTACGCCACGGCGTCGGTCTTTGTGCGCGTGCGCGGCAATTCCCAACTCCCGCCCCAATCCATAAACTCGATCCGCTTCCTGGTAGCTAATTCAGTGGAGGGGCTCAAAGCCAATCACGTCACGGTCGTTGATAATCTGGGAAACGTGCTTTCGGAGAACGCCGATGAGGATTCGCTGACCGGTCTCACCAGCAGCCGCTTGGCCGCGCGCCGCAATCTTGAGCAATACCTGGCCAAAAAGGCCCAGGACATGCTTTAAAAGGTCCTGGGTCCAGGGCAGGCGATGGTGGGCGTTTCCGCAGACATCAATTACGACACGATAACGCGCACCGAGGAAAAGTTCGATCCGGACGGGCAGGTAATCCGCAGCCAAACCAAGAATGACGAGGATAACGATGCAACGACGGGCACGCCTTCGCTGGGGGCGGGCATCTCCGCCAACACCAGCACAGAGAGCAACTCGGCGCCAGCAGCTTCCTCAGCACTGAACAATACTAAAAATAAGCGTTTGCTCACTACCGTGCAGTATGAGGTCAGCCGCTCGACCAGCAATCTGATGCAGGGCGCGGGCGGCATTAAGCGGCTCTCCGCCTCCGTGACGGTTGCCACGCGTTTCGAGGGCACTGGGCCAGAGCGAAAGCTCGTCGCCCGGCCGCCCGAGGAGTTGGAAAAGCTTCGCCGCATTGTGGCCAGCGCCGTCGGGGTTCAGACCGGAACCGACAATACCCGCGGGGATTTGATCACCTTGGAGGAATTGCCATTCAACGATCAGTTTGCTACCGATGTTACTCACGGGTTTGATCAGCAGCAAAAGCAGCAGTTTTGGTGGGACCTCGCCCGGACAGCCGGGTACCCGGCGCTAGGCTTATGCGCCCTGTTGCTGCTGCTAAGGATTTTCAAACATACCCCAGTCCAGGAGATGCCCCTTGGCATCCCCGTTGGCCGCCTAATCGCGGGACAAAAAAGCACCAACGGGAATGGAGCCGACCACTTAAAATGGGGCGCCAATCCGCCGCCCGACGTCGTTACCGTGGAGGTGCTGAATCGATTGATAAAGGAGAACCCGGCTAACATGACGCAGGCCATACGGGATTGGTTGGACAAAGGGCGCGCGTCATCCTCGTAGAACACCCTAACCTTATGCCTGCCGAAACAATAGCCCCTGCTGCCGAACATGCTGCCGCCGAGAGCGGCGCGCTCACCAAAATTCAGAAGCTTGCCGCATTATTGGTCATGCTCGGCCCGGAAAGCGCCGCAACGATGCTCAAGCAGTTTCAGCCCCGTGAGATCGAGTCGATTTCGCGAGAAATGGCCCGCGCCACACTCATCACGCAGGCTCAGCAGGAGGAAATCCTGTACGATTTTTCTGACGTAGCCCTGGCCGCCAGCACTTCGGTGTCTGCGGGCATTGATGTGACCCGCACGATGCTCGAAAAGGCCCTCGGCAGCTTCAAAGCCAGCGACGTGCTGGGCCGGGTCGCGCCCATGCGAGCGACCAGTGGCACCATGCTCGCCATCGCCGAGATGGACCCTCGGCACATCTTCAACCTCATTCGCGACGAACAACCGCAGACCATTGCCTTTGTGATCAGCCATCTATCCCCCGAGAAAGCAGCCCAGGTGCTGGGTCTGCTGAGGGTCGAGCAGCGCGATCAGGTGGTAGAGCGGTTGGCAACCCTGGCGGCGACGCCGGTGGAGGTAGCCGAAAGGGTTCTGGATGTGCTCAATGCCAAACTCGGAATCAAGCAAACCCGCGCGCTGGCCCAAACCGGGGGAGTGACCAATGCGGCCGATGTCCTGAACGCGATCGACAAATCGTTGAGTCGAACCCTGCTGGGCAGCATCGAGGAGCGAAACCCCGAACTGTGCCAGGCCATCCGCAAGAAGATGTTCACCTTTGAAGACCTTTCGCTATTAGACCCTGCCGCCATCCAACGCATGATGCGCGAAACCGATATGCGGGATCTCGCAGTCGCCCTCAAAAAAGCCAGCGATACCCTTCGAAAGCTGCTCCTTTCCGCCATTTCGCGCCGGGCAGCCGAAACTGTCCAGGAGGAGATGGCCTTCCTCGGCCATGTGAAGCTACGCGAGGTCGAAGCCGCGCAGCTCCGCATCATTGATGTGGTTCGGAAGCTGGAGACCGAGGGCGAAATCGAGCTTGAAACGCCGACCGAGGCTTATGAAGTGGTCTGAAGCCATTGAGTTACGTGAGCCATTGCGCCGGGTGGTCTGCCTGGCGGACGTTCCCGGTCAGGAATGGGCAACCTTCCTGGGCCAGCGCGAGCAGGAAGCCTATGCGCGGGGACAGCGTGAGGGCGAAAAGGCCCTCAGCGAGCAGATGGTCCAACAACGTGCCGAATTGGCCAACATGCAGCAAGGCATCCTCGAGTCACTTCGCACCGCGGTTCCACAGGTTGTCCGTGAGACAGAAGCCGCTTTAATCGCGCTGGCTTTGGCGGCCGCGCAGAAACTCGTCGCCGGGCTTCCGATCAATGTCGAAATGGTCGAGGCAGTGGTTCGTGAGGCTCTACAACAAGTCGAGGATGCATCAAACGTTATGATTCAACTGCACCCTGAGGACCTTCTGCTGCTTCGTCAAAACCATTCTCCCCTGCTGGGGGACGCTAGCGACTCCGGCCCGCTGCGGTTTGTAACCTCGTCCGACGTGACGCGCGGTGGCTGTCGCATCGAGACCAGGTTCGGCGTGCTGGACGCGCGCCGGGAAACGAAACTCAAACAACTCAACCAGGGCCTGGGTTTATGACGCTCAGGCCGGCCTGCCCCAATCAGCGCGTGCAAAGCGCCCTCGAACGGGTCCGTGAAACGCGTGTGACCCAGGATTGCGGACAAGTCGTCCAGCTCATTGGTTTGGTTATCGAGTCTGAGGGGCCCCTCGCCTAGATTGGAGATGTCTGCCGGATCGAATCGGCCCCGGGAGAAGGGGCAATATTGGCGGAAGTCGTCGGGTTCCGAAACCACCGCCTGTTGTTGATGCCGCTGGGAGAGTTACGCGGCCTGCATCCGGGCAGTCATGTCATTGCCACCGGGGCACCCTTGCAGATTGGAGTCAGCAGCGCCTTGCCGGGTCGGGTGCTCGATGGATTGGGCAGGCCGCTGGACGGCCTTGGACCCATCGGCTCAGAGCGGCGCGTTAACCTGGTGCTCTCGCCACCACACCCCCTGAAACGCCAACGCATTCAACAACCGTTTCAGACTGGGATTAAGGCGCTGGATACATTCACTCCGTGCGGTCGAGGGCAGCGGCTGGGCATTTTTGCCGGCAGCGGTGTCGGAATAGCAACTTTGCTGGGTATGATTGCCTCGCAAGCGGAAGCCGATGTGAATGTCATCGCACTGATCGGCGAACGCGGCCGCGAAGTGCGCGAGTTTCTGGAACGGGACCTTCAGGAGGCGGGCCGGCGCAAATCGGTAGTGATTGTGGCCACCTCGAATGAGCCGGCGCTCCATCGTGTGAAGGGAGCGTTCCTCGCCATGGCGATCGCGGAGTATTTCCGCGACCTCGGTCAAAATGTGCTGTTGATGATGGATTCGGTAACGCGGTTTGCGATGGCGCAGCGGGAGATCGGCCTCGCTGTCGGTGAGCCGCCCAGTTCGCGCGGTTACACGCCGTCGGTTTTTTCACTGCTGCCACAGTTGCTTGAGCGCGCGGGGACGGGGGAGTGCGGCTCGATAACCGGCCTGTTCACCGTGCTGGTCGAGGCCGACGACATGAATGATCCAATTGCTGACTCGGTGCGTTCGATCCTGGATGGCCACATCGTGCTTACGCGCGAGCTGGCGACCCAGAACCATTACCCGGCGATCGACGTGCTCGAGAGCGTCAGCCGGCTTAATCGCGAGCTGCTCTCGCCTCAACAGTTGGAGCTGACCGCCGAGGCGCGCGAGCATCTGGCGCTCTATCGCAAGAATCAAGATCTCATCACTGTGGGCGCTTACCCCGCAGGGACCAACCCGGGTGTGGATCGGGCCATCGCCTTGCATCAACCCCTCAACCGATTCCTTCGCCAAGGAGTCACCGAGGGTTGCTCCGCCTCTCAGAGCTGGTCCCTGCTGGAAGGGACGATTCATCCATGAAGCCATTCAGATTCCCGCTCGAATCCCTTCGCACGCTGCGAAAGCACAAGGAAGATATGGCCCGTCGAAGCTATGCCGATGCGTTGCGGGCTTGTGAAGTGGCCAAGACGTTGCTGGAGCACGCCAACGCTGAGTTAAGTGCCGCCTGGGCGGGTTTGCGACATCAGGTCACTGCCGGAATTTCGGGCGGAGAACTGGTGCGCCGGTGTGCCTGGTGCCAGGCGCTCGAACGGCGCAGCCAAGAGCGGGCCGGCGCTCTGGAAGCGAGCCGGCGCGGGGCCGCCCTTGCCTGGCAGGGGTTTATGAGCGCGACGCGCGAACGCGAAAGCCTCGATCGGCTGCACGCCAAGCGCTTGCGCGCGTTCAATGTTGGGAGCCAGCGATACGAGCAGAAAGGCCTTGATGAATTGGCCGTGCAACTCGGACGAGCACCGCTTTCACAATACACGGCACTTAACCCGGCTCCTGCCACGCTATGACTCGTGTTCTTCAATCCTCCTGGGTGGTGTCTCTGATCGGTTGTCTGCTCTACTTGGCCACCACCGTTTTGTTGATTCACCCTCAGCAGTTCGCGGGGGCTCATCCAGCGGATGCGGGGGTCGTTAACCCCGGCGATGACCCTTCGTGGCGGTTCCGCAACCCGGAATTCGAGCAATGGGTCGAGGAGCTGAAACGCGAAAAACAATCCTTGGCGTTTCGGGAGCAGCAGCTACGAGAACTACAAATCCGGCTGGAAGCCGAACGGAACGAAATCTGGTCCGCCACCCAAACCGTTCATCAACTGCAATCAGAGTTCGATCAAAACGTTGTTCGTTTTACTCAGCAGGAGGCGGACAACATCAAACGCCAAACCAAGGTTATCTCTGATATGAGTCCCGAAGGGGCCGCCGCGATGCTGGCGGGAATGCCGGATGATGAAGTCGTACGGTTCCTCTTCAGCCTGAAGGCAGATGCCGCTGCCCAAATCCTCGATGCGATGAGCAAAGGCGGTGCTGATGGGGCCAAACGAGCGGCCCAGGTCTCCGAACGCATGCGAGAGGTGCTGCCCCCTCCTTCGAGCGCCTCACGCAAAGCTTCCGCCGGCTGACCCGATGTTACCCCTGATCCACACGGCTCCGAGCCCGTCTTCACCCGCGCCGCTCTTCCCGGGGGAGGCGCTCGAAGTCCCCAGTAGCCCACCGCCGCACTTCAATTTGCCGGTTGAGAGCACTCCGCCGAAAAGTGGCGGCAAAGAGGAAGCGCATCCTGCCCCAACACGAAAACAGGCGGGTACTAAGTCGCGCGGGAAGACCACTGCCCCGGCGTTGAACACCGTGCAGCTTCCGCTCAATGAATTCACCGCTTCTCCAGCACAGCTCTCGATCAGAGCCTGCGAGGCACCTTCGCCTGAAAACCCAGCCGAAACCAGATCGTGCAGAGACGGATCTTTGGAAGACAAGCGCCCAGTGTTGGCAACCACTCCGTTCGAGCCGTCGCTCAGCAGCGCGGACGGAGAATTAGCGACCTTTTCGCGGGGGGCACAGGCTCCATGCTTTAAGAGTTCGGACCTCCCCAGCGAAAGTGTTGCACAAGGCACGGAGCAGCCTTCGAAGAGCGATGCGGCAGCCCCTGTGATGACCGAGCCAATCGAGGCAGCCATAAAGACATTGGGGAACTCCGGATGCGAGGCAACGCCTCTCCGTTCCAGTCAGGAACCCAGCCCCGGCACAAACATCGTAACGCCGCAGGAGCCCGCAACCGGCCCCGGGTTGAGTTTAGCAGGACTCGACCTCGGGCCTTCACTAAATCTGGCTCCACAGATTGGCATGGCTGGTGCTCAACAGGAAACGCCGATGCAAAATGCTGAAAACGTGCGAGAAGTTGCCGGGCCAGCCCTGCAAGAATTGCCGGGCGATGACCTGTGCGTAGCTGGCTCGCCAGCGATGGTTACGAAGGACCCATGCCCGCCCGTCAAAGCAGCGCATCCGGGAGGGGACACGATTGGAGATTCAGCCTTTGCTCAGGCTTCTTCACCACCGGCTCCCGTAGTTGACGCTGGCGTCTCGGGTGGTGCAGCCGCTTCTACCGAACCACGCTTGCTGGTCCTAGAGCGCACCCATGAACTTGTTGCCTTGCACGCACTGTCGCTCCGCCAAGCCGGGACAGAAGTGTTGCGCGTTGTGCTCCAACCCGGCGATGGCATTCATCTCTCACTTGAGTTGCGCCAGGGCGAAGACGGAGTTCAGGCCCAAGCCGTGTTGAATCGCGGCGATTTTCAACTGCTGGCCCAGCATTGGCCCGACCTGCAGCGCCGGCTGGACGCCAGCGGTGTGCGTTTGTCGGTGCTTGAACGTGGCGCTTCGCTCGCAAACGGACAGCAGGAATTTCAACGGCAGCCCAGGAATCCTTCAAACTGCGAGGCCTATACTCGAAGCGGATTTGCGGAGTTCGCCCTGCCTGGGGTTGGGCAACAACCGGCGTTGCCGGCTTCAGGTTCAAGGCATCGCGGTTGGGAAACCTGGGCTTAAACGCTACCCCGATTTATGCAAGTCACACCCACGAGTTCAAACTCAGCACAGCCAATGGCTGCAGCGGCCGGCAGCCCCCTGAGCACTGGCAGCCAAAACACACTCACGCAGGATGATTTTCTAAAACTCCTGGTCGCGCAAATGACGTCTCAAGATCCAATGAACCCGGAATCCAATACTGATTTCGCGGCCCAGATGGCCCAGTTCAGCGCACTGCAGACCTCCCAAGGCACGGAAGCGCAAATGCAACAACTCAACGCCGCGCAACAGACCCAGCAGGCGAACGACCTCATCGGTCGCACGGTAACGTTGGCCGCCCCCGATAACAGCATCACCACGGGGACGGTTAGCGCGGTGTCCATGTCCTCTGGAATTCCGTCTCTGATAGTCAACGGCGCGGCTTATGGCCTGTCGCAGGTGCTAACGGTTGCCCCTGCCGCAGCAAACGGCAACTAGCGTGCCTGGAATAGAAATGAATAAGTTAAGCCAGGCGCCCACCATGACCCCGGCATCATTCAACTAAACGACAGAAATAAACCTCCCACTCAAAAAATACTATGCTTGCTTCTCTTGATTCTGGCGTCAGCGCCATGCAGCAATTCCAACAGGAATTGGATGTGCTCGGCAATAACATTGCCAACGTGAACACCACCGGCTTCAAAGGGTCAAACGTCAATTTTGCTGACGCCCTGAGCCAAACGCTGCGCGAGGGAGGCGGGGGTGCAGCCATGCAAGTCGGGACTGGGGTTCTGACCGATTCGATCTCAGGTGATTTTACTCAAGGCAGCATCAACACGACGGGTCGGAGCACCGATCTCGCGGTCTCCGGCAACGGCTTTTTTATCGTGCGCAACGCGACTTCGGGCGCGGAGTACGCGACCCGTGCGGGGAATTTCTCCGTGGATACCAATGGTTACCTGGTCACGACCGATGGTCTGCGGGTGCAAGGGTACTCCGATTCCGCGTTGACCACCCTTGGAGATATCAAGATTGATAATACGGGCTCAACTTCAGGTTCGGCTCTGGCCGGCTTTGGCTTTAACACAGACGGCACGCTCACGGTGACGTTGCAGGACGGCACTTCGTTTACGCGGGGCCAGGTACTGCTGCAGAATTTTCAAAGTCCACAGAACCTCGTGCGTGAGGGCGATAACCTGTTTTCAGGCCTCTCACAAGCGGGCGGTTTGGCTGCGCCGGCTGCCCCTGAGAGCAACGGGTTGGGTAAAATCGAGGCGGGCGCCCTGGAAGCTTCGAACGTGGACCTGACGGTCGCGCTGTCTTCGCTCATCACAACTCAGCGAGCCTACGAAGCCAGCGCCCACGTGATTACCACCAGCGACGAGGTGCTGCAAACGCTGGTTAATCTGAAACGTTAATCCTCCATGCCTGCTAAAAGTACCGAGCCCGGCAGCGCGCAGGAGGAAGCTCCGGCAGGCCCCGCGTCTCCCACCGGTTCCAAGCCGGCGGGGTCCGGTTGGAAGGCATGGTTACCGCTGGCGGCTACCTTTTTGGCCATGCCGCTGCTGGCCTACCTAATGACCAATTTCGTGCTGCTGCCAAAATTGCAGAAAGGGCTCGGCATCGCCACCGATCATGCGGAGGTTTCAGGCAAGGGGGCCAAACCTAACCCGGACAAAAAGCAGGCATCGGTCGTTATGAACAAGCTGCTGGTGAATGTCGCCGGCACGATGGGCGCCCGATACCTGTTGGTCAGCCTTGCGGTCGCCGGTTCGGATCCTGATTTTAAGTCGAAAATGCAGGCCCACGATCCGCAACTTCGCGACCTCGCCTGCGGCGCCCTGGCGACCAAAACGTTGTCGGATCTCGAGAAGCCGGGCGCCCGGAATGAAATTCGTAGCGAATTAATCTCCGGCTTCAACAACATACTGGGCGCGGGCCTCGTTCAAGAAATCTACCTGACTGAGTTTGCAATCCAATGAGTGCCACCGGCGTGCCGCCTACAAATCCCCAGCCGCCAGGCGGGGGAACTCCCGAATCGGCCAGTGTTTCAGTCCTGACACACAGCGGTTCTCGCGAGCTGCGCTCCGCCAGCACTATCCGGGGCTACGATTTACGGCAATCCGGCTTCCTGGCACCGAGTGAATTGCGGCGCATCCGAACGCGCCACGAGCAGTTCGTGCGCTCGCTTGCCGCGCGTCTGGCCATTTTCCTGCGCCTGGAATTCAGCGTTCAACTAGGCAAAATTCAGATTGTCGGATACCAGAAGTTTTCCGAAGCTCTCGCCAATCCCACTCATATTACTCTATTCCGCACCGAACCGCTCAAGGGGGTGGGTTTGCTGGAGATCCCGCCGCGGTTTGGCCTGGGACTGGTGGATCGTTTGCTGGGCGGAACTGGCCAGATGCCGCCGGCGGCCCGCGATTTGAGTGAAATTGAAATAGCGCTGGCCGATCAAATTGCGGTCCTGTTACTCCAGGAGTGGTGCAATCACTGGCCGGAGATGCGGGACCTGCGGCCTGTATTGTTAGGCCACGAAAATAACAGCCGCTTTCTGCAAACGGCTCCGCCTGAGACGGCCATGCTCGTATTTACGCTCGAGGCCAGATTGGGCGAACAAAGCGAATCATTTCAGTTAGCGTTTCCTTATGGAACGCTCGAGCCGCTCGTACGGCAGCTTTCGCCGGCATTGCCCGAAAGCGAGCCGGCCCCGACTCGCACCGCCAGCTTGAAATGGAACCCTGAATTCGATGGGGTCCCCGTGGGCACGAGCGCCGAATGGGAAGGATTGACGATTTCCGCCGCGCAAGCTGCCTGTCTCAAGCCCGGCGACGTGCTGATGCTGGCAGCCGACTGCGGCTCGCAAGTGCGATTGCTCCTGAGCCAGATGCCCAAGTTTTTTGGACAGGCTGGCGTGTGTGGGAACAAATGGGCCGTACAACTTACTGCCCCTATAATGGACCAACCTTCGAAATGAATGCGACCGCTGAAAACCAACCCAATCTGAACATCGTTTTGGATGTGCCAGTCAGTCTCACCATCGAGCTTGGCAGTTGCCAGTTGCCGATGCGCGAAGTGCTTCGGCTCTGCGTTGGCTCCGTAGTGCAACTGGACAAACCCGCCGATGCTCCCGTGGAGTTGAGTGTCAACGGCAAGCTCATCGCTCGTGGAGAGGTCGTCGTCGTCGAGGAGCGATTTGGAGTAAAAATTACCGAAGTGCTTGGGGCGGTGCTGGCAGATTAGAGAGTGCGGCCCAATGCCGGAAGGGCAAGGACCAGACGAGCAACTGACGCCAGCCAATAGGGGGATCAAGCGATCGCGCGCCCTGCGCCGGGATTAGGGCCGCTGGGATTGGGTGCGGTCTCGGTCTGCTGAGCGCTTTGCCATTGAGCGCGGGAACGACGAACTCCCTTGTGTTAGCGCCCACGACAATTGCCCTGCCCAGTGCCGGCCCTTCTCTGCTTCGGGTGCTGGGCGCTTTAGCTCTCGTGCTCGGCTTATTTTTGGGCGGCGCCTGGTTCCTGCGCAATGGGCGGCGCCTCGCTTTGAGCCGGGGAAAAGCGGCCCGGCTGCGGGTGCTCGAATCCCGCTCGCTGGGTGGCAGGCACGGGGTGTTTGTGGTGGGATATGATGAGCAGCGCTTTTTGCTGGCCTCGAGCCCCGCGGGCATTCAACTCCTGAGTCATTTGCCGTCGAACAGCTTGGAGGAGCAGGAGGCCAGCGGCAATGCGGCTGCGATTCCCTTTGCTCAAACTCTCGCTCGAATACTGAAGCGCTCGGCGGGAAGCGGTGCGCGCGGCGGAGGTCCCCCGGCATGAACGTCGATTGTCATCCTATTCTGAATAAGAATCACGCGGCAGCCTTTCTTCGTGCCGGTGAAACGCTCGCCCCGGATATTAAGAGCAAAGCAGGGCAAGGGATGCGTGCAGCCTGTAGTGGCGGGGGTTGGGGGCGAGCTTGGAGATGCCTCGTACCGCTGGTGGTTATCCTGGTGGCTCTTGGCGCAACTCGGGGTTCCGGCCAGACGAATTTTAATGCCGGCTTCGGTCCGATCCAGATTTCACTCGGAGGCCCCGCTGGCCCGTCGCAGGTTGATAACGGAATCAAGGTGCTGTTCCTGCTGACACTCCTGACCTTAGCCCCCTCGATCCTGCTTTTGATGACCTGCTTCACTCGGGTCGTGATCGTCCTGTCCTTCGTGCGCAGCGCGCTCCAGTTGCAGGGCACTCCGGCCAACCAAATCATCGTCGGACTCTCGCTGTTCATCACCTATTTTGTTATGGCGCCGGTTTGGGAGAATATTAACCGCGAGGCGTTGGCGCCCTATCAGGCACAACAGATCTCCAGCAGCGAGGCCCTTGCGCGCGCATCGCACCACATCGAAGCGTTCATGCTCAAGCAAACCCGACCCAAGGATGTCGAGTTGTTCGTCGCCCTGGCCAAATTGAAACCGGCCTCCCCGGAGGAATTGCCGCTGCGGGTAGTCATTCCGGCGTTTATCATCAGCGAACTGCGCACGGCATTTCAGATGGGGTTTTTGATCTTCGTCCCGTTCATTCTGATCGACCTGGTCGTCGCGACGGTATTGATGAGCATGGGGATGATGATGATGCCGCCAACGACGGTATCGCTCCCACTGAAGCTGCTGCTCTTTGTGCTCGTGGATGGGTGGGATCTGGTCGTGCAGTCTTTGGTGCGTAGCTTTGGAATGTAACTCGAGCGTGCCCCTATGAATCCAGAATTTGCCATCGAACTGCTCAAAACCATGATTTACCAGGCGTTGATGATTGCGGCTCCGCTGCTGCTCACCGCCATGGTGATCGGCCTTGTGGTCAGTTTATTTCAGGCGGTTACGACGATCCACGAACAAACGTTGAGCTTTGTGCCCAAGGCCCTGGGAGTGATTGCCGTTTTGGTGCTGCTGTTGCCCTGGATCGTTCGCTCGCTGACGGAGTTTGCCACGGCCGTAATTGACAAGCTGCCGCAGATGGTTCAGTAGCCATCCCCCAAGGCATGGAGCTGCACTATTATAACGGGCTGCTGGTTTTCCTGCGAGTTAGCGCGTTCATGCTGGTCCTGCCGTTCTTTTCTTTCGCAAATTTTCCCGTGACCCTCCGGGTGGCTCTCGGGGCTTTGACGGCAGTTCTGCTGGCCCCTCTCGTCCCTGGGATTACCTCCGTTCCGCCGCATCTTTTCGGTTGGCTGGGCTTGATGGCTCACGAGGTAAGCATCGGCTTATTGCTGGGTTTTTTGTCGCGGATGGTTTTCTACGCCGCCGATCTTGCCGGAAACATTATTGCCACTGAAATGGGCCTGAACCTGGCGGCCATTTTAGATCCGCTGATCGGGCAGAGCAGCCAGGCTCCAGGCACGATCCTGTTCTTTCTCGCGTCGGTGGTCATGTTCAGCCTGGACTTGCATCATTGGGTGCTTGCGGGCTTTGCGCGAACTTACTCGTTGCTGCCGATTGGTGGCGCTCATCTCAGTACCGCGCTTTTTGAGGTGGTGGCCAAGGCGACCAGCAACCTTTTCGTGGTTGCCATTCAAATCTCGGCCCCGGTTCTGGCAGTTTCGTTTGTCGTTACGCTTCTGTTCGCGGTGCTCAGCCGGGCCGTTCCGCAAATGAATGTCTTTGCGGAAAGCTTTTCCTTTCGGGTGGTCGGCGGCCTGATTGTGTTCGGGTTCACACTGCAGTTGACGGCGCAATATGTCCTGAATTATTTGCGGCGGTTGCCCGAGGACCTGCTGGTGCTCGCACAGATACTGGCCAGCCATTAGTTGGGCCCCCGCAAGTGGATTCATTATTCCGCTGAATCGAAAATAAAATGAGCGAACAGCAGGGCGAAAAGACCGAGCAGGCAACACCTCGAAAGCTGGAACAAGCCCTTAAGCGCGGCCAGATTGCCCAAAGCCCGGAGGTCCAGACGGTCCTGGTTTTGCTGGGCGCGCTGGCGGCGCTATCCTTCACCGGCTCGGAAACCTGGCGAGTGCTGGGCCTGACCCTGGTCTCAGCGCTCGCACACCTGCACGATACGCCGGTGACTGCCAACGCACTACAAGGCTACGCCATAAACGGCGCGCTTTTGCTCGTCCGCTGCGCCGGACCGGTCGTGCTGGCTACCGGCCTCGCCGGACTCCTGGCGGGCGCAATCCAAAACGGTTTCAACACCGCTTCCGAAGTTCTGACACCCGATTTGAATCGCGTGAATCCGGTTGAGGGGTTCAAGCGGTTATTCTCTACCCGCATGTTGGTCCCCACAGGAATGGCCGTAATGAAGCTGGCTCTGCTGCTCGCCCTGGCCTACGGCGAAGTTCGAAGCATTTTGAACGACCCCATTTTTGCGTCCTCAGTCAGTGTCGAGCGGGTGGCGGAGTTTTTAGCCGGAGCCTGGTCGCGGATTTTCTTCCGCGTCAGCCTCGCGCTGCTGGCCATCGCTGCGGCGGACTATGGATATCAATGGTGGCGCAACCACCGGGACTTGATGATGACGCGCCAAGAGCTAAAGGAGGAGCTGAAAGGTAGTGAAGGCAACCAGCAAATCAAATCGGCCCGCCGTCGGAAGCGCGCGGTTAGCAAGGCAAAAATGCTGGCGCAGGTAGCTAAAGCCGATGTCGTGGTTACCAATCCGACCCATATAGCAATCGCCCTGCGGTATGACCGAAAGACCATGCGAGCCCCCAAAATCGTTGCGAAGGGCATTCGTCTGAACGCCCAGCGGATCCGCGAAGTGGCCGAGTTACACCAGGTGCCGGTCATCCAGAACAAGCCGCTGGCTCGCCTCCTCTTCAAACATGGCCGCATCGGTGGCGAGATTCCTGCTCAGTTCTACGCTACGGTTGCCGAAGTGCTGTCCTGGGTTTACCGAGTCAACCGCTATCGTTATTACACCGAACCAAATCAGACGTAAAAGGGCTTTATGGGCGCGCTGAGCGATCAAATGCGTAAGTTGTTGCGGTACGGAGACCTGTGGCTGGTCACCGCGCTCTTCGGCACCATTCTCCTGCTGATCCTGCCGGTTGCTCCCTTCCTGCTGGACATGCTGTTGACGCTCAGCATCGCTCTGTCGTTGCTCACGTTGCTGGTCATTCTCTACGTGCGCCGCCCGGCAGAGTTTACCGGGTTCCCCACCTTGCTGCTGTTTATCACGCTTTTTCGCCTCGCGTTGAATGTGGCCTCGACGCGTCTGATTCTTCTCGATGGGTACGCCGGCCATATCATCGAGGCGTTTGGCAATTTTGTCGTTCGCGGCAACTATGTTGTCGGCTTGGTGGTTTTTCTGATCCTGGTACTGATCAACTTCATTGTCATCACCAAGGGGGCTGGAAGAATTGCCGAGGTGGCGGCCCGTTTTACTTTGGATGCCTTGCCGGGCAAGCAAATGGCCATCGACGCCGAGCTCAACGCGGGCCTGATCAATGAAGCCGAAGCTCGCAATCGGCGTCGAGCCGTCGAGGAGGAGGCCGACTTCTACGGAGCCATGGATGGAGCCAGCAAATTCGTGCGAGGCGACGCCGTCGCTGCCGTCCTCATTACCCTCATCAATATTCTTGGCGGCTTTGCCATCGGCATTGTGCAAAAGGGGATGCCCATGAGTGAGGCCCTGCAGCGATTTACCCTGCTTTCCATAGGAGATGGACTGGTATCGCAGGTTCCGGCACTCATTACTTCTACCGCCGCCGGCATCCTGATTACTCGAGCCACATCCAAAAATGACCTCGGGCATGAATTAGGACGCCAATTGCTCTTTTATCCACGGGCCCTTTCGGTTTTATCCGTGATGCTGGGCGTGATGGCATTGATCCCCGGTCTGCCGCTTTTGCCGTTTCTCGCCTTATCCGTGGTTACGGGCCTGCTCTCTTATTCCGTGCACCGAAGCGGAGTGCCGGGACTTCCGTTGGCCGCTGTGCAAGGCGGGGCACGAGGGGAGGCCAGCGCGGGCAAGGCAAAAGCCGGGGAACCAGCTCCTGGTTCCGGCCCCGAGGTTAAGGAGAAGGACAAATTGGAAACCCTGCTGACTCTCGAGACGTTGCAGATCGAGCTGGGTTATGGGCTAGTGTCTTTAGCCGATGCGCGCAAGGGTGGCGACCTGCTCGAACGAGTTACCGGTGTTCGCCGGAATTTTGCCCAGGAGATGGGGATGCTTATTCCACCGATTCGTCTGCGCGACAATCTTCAGCTCGGCGCGAACGACTACCGCTTCCTGCTAAAAGGCAACCCCATCGCCCAGGGTCAACTCATGCCCGGTCATTGGCTGGCGATGAACGCCGTTAATACCAAAGCGAATCTGAAGGGCATTCCGACAATCGAACCGGTCTTTCAATTGCCGGCGACGTGGGTGAGTGACGTGGAACGCAAGTCGGCCGAAGTGGCCGGCTACACGGTTGTCGATGCCGCCTCGGTTCTGGTCACTCACCTGGCGGAGAGCGTTCGACGTCACTGTCACCAAATTCTCTCTCGCCAGGACGTTCAGAGTTTGCTGGACCATTTGAAGCAAGCCCATCCAGCGGTGGTCAACGAGCTTGTTCCAGCGTTGTTGAATGTTGGCCAGGTGCAACGCGTCCTGCAGAACCTGCTGGCGGAGGGCATTTCGATTCGCAACCTCGCCGGAATCTTGGAGAAGGTCAGTGATTATGCAACCTTGACCAAGAATCCGGACGAGCTTTCGGAGTACGCCCGGCGCGCGCTGGGACCACAAATTACGCGCACTTACCAGGGCAATAACGGCGGACTGCGCGCGATCACCTTTGACCCGAAGTTGGAGCAGCAGTTGGCACAGGGGCTTCGCCAATCTGCAACGGAAGTCGCGCTGGTGGTTGAGCCAAAGCTCGCGCGTCACGTCATGGATATTCTCTCCAAGGCAGTTCAACAGATGCTTTCCGCCGGTCACCCGCCTGTCCTGCTCTGCGCTCCGCCGCTGCGTCTGGCTTTCCGCCGGTTTTTTGAAGCTACCTTTTCGGAGCTCGCGGTGCTGTCCTACGCGGAGATTCCGCCTCGCATTCAAATCCAGACTGCGGCCGTAATTCCTTGCCCAGAGTAGGCGGTCTTCGGATCGGGCAGAAATTGCAGCCTCCGTTTTCTGGGTGCCGGGCAAAAAATTCCCGGTGATTTCCTTCCTGCGGCCGCCGAGGCGGCCGGTTGTGGGTGAGTCTCCCTGCCATCCCGATGATTTGCGAAACCAAAAGGAGTCTAAATGAAAGTGGCAGAGGTCCTGCTAAACCAGGCTCCCAGATGAAACCGTTGATGATCCTTGGAGCTGTGATTGGATTTCTGATCGGGAGCGGCTTCGCCCTGGCGGGAAACAGTCCCTGGCCGGAGTGTTTATGGCGGGCGTGCGCCGCGGCACTGGTTGCGGCATTACTCACGCGGTGGTGGAGCCGGGTCTGGCTCCGTGGACTGCGAGAGGTTATGGAGCAACGGCGGCAGCCCCGCCCGGCAACTCCAGTTATTCCTAAGAATCCAACCCGCGTATGAACACGACCGAATTAGCAGAAGCTGCCTCTGCGCCTGCTGAGGTTCGGTGCAATCCGCAAGCTCTGTGGCAGCGCTATCATGGGCAGGCCGGCTGCTGGACCGAAAACGCGCTGATCGAACAATACCTGCCGTTGGTTCGCTCTGTGCTCGGGCGGCTGACGATGAGCTTGCCGGACCACGTCGATCGCGATGACCTAAACAGCGCCGGCCTTTTGGGTTTGCTGCACGCTTTACGAAACTATAATCCCGCCTCCGGAAGCTCCTTTGAGACTTACGCCCGGCTTCGGGTGAGGGGCGCGATGCTCGATGAATTGCGGCGGATGGATTGGGTGCCACGGACCATTCATGCGAAGGCGCGAATGGTGCAGGATGCAATGGCCCGGCTGGACCGGCAGTTGGGCCGCGCGCCCACCACCGCGGAGCTCGCCAGCGAGCTGGAGCTGACTCCAGAACAATGCGAAGCGCTCCTGGACGAGGTCCGGCCCGCAACGTTGATCTGCCTGGATGCAGTTTGCTCTTCTGATTCTGGAGACGCCAGCAGCATGTGCGACGTGGTCACAATTCCTACCGAGGATGGTCCGGTCGAGCAGACTTCCCGCAATGAGTTGAAAGGGATCATCCTTGAGCGTTTGCAGCAGTTGCCTCTCAACCAGCGCAAAGTGCTGGCGCTTTATTACGGCGAGGACCTGCACCTGCGCGAAATCGCAGAGGTGATGGGTCTGACCGAATCGCGCATCTGCCAGATCCATTCGCAGGCGATACTGTCCATTCGGGCGTATCTGCAAGGCCTGGAAGCAACCTCCGCCGACAGACTTCCGAGCTGTTAGACTTCATGATCATCCTCATAGGTTCAGTCATTGTTGTAGTCTGCGTGTTTGGGGGCTTTGCCTGGGGTGGCGGCCACCTCGGCGCGCTCTTGCACTTTAACGAGTTGCTCATTATTGCGGGCGGCGCCGTGGGGGCGATGATCATCATGTCACCCCGGAAGGTGCTGAAGGACCTGTCCAAAGGCCTGCTGGAGTGTTTGCGAGGGGCGCCCTACAGCAGGAATGCCTATGACGAACTCCTTAAGATTCTTTACGAGTTATTCATGCTGGGCCGCCGCAACGGTATGATCGCTCTTGAGGAGCACATTTTGGATCCCAAGGGCAGTTCCATTTTTAAAAAATACCCTCGCTTCTCCGCTGACAAACCGGCAGTGGAGTTTCTCTGCGGCAGCCTGCGCCCCATCATTGATGGAAAGATTAAACCAGACCAGTTGCGCCTGCTGCTCGACGCGGAGCTAGGCAAGATGGAGCAGGAAAACCATGCTCCGGTCAACGTGCTCGCAAAAGCCGCGGACGCGATGCCCGGCTTCGGAATCGTGGCTGCGGTCCTGGGCATAGTTATTACCATGGCCTCAATTTAGGGACCGATTGAGCAGATCGGTGAAAAGGTCGCCGCCGCCCTGGTGGGGACGTTTCTGGGAATTTTTCTAGCCTACGGTTTTATGAATCCCCTGGCAATGAACCTGGAATTCATCGGCGTGGCCCGCCTGGATTATACCCGCTGTATTGCCGCCTCGGTGATTGGATTTGCCAATGGTATGGCGCCGGTTACGGCGGTCGAGCTGGGCCGGCGTGGAGTCAGTAGTGAATTGCGGCCTTCTGGTGAGGAGATGGAGCGCATGCTGAAGGCGCTCAAAAGCCCAAGCAAAGCGTAATCCCCCATGAGCAAGCGCAACGAACATCATGGGGGCGCGTGGAAGGTCGCCTACGCGGATTTTGTGACTGCGATGATGGCCTTGTTCATGGTGTTGTGGTTGACGGCGCAGGACACTAAAATTAAAGAGGCGGTTGAACGAGCGTTCCGAAATCCTTTCTCGGCAGTAACCAAGGAATCCACCGGGATAGTTCCCAACAAAGATGTCACCGCTTCACAGCGTGCCGAAGGACGGTTCCAATCCATCTCGGAGGTCGAGATCGAAACCATGCGACGAATCAGCGAGGACCTGGCAAAAATCCTCCAACAGCAGGATGAGACCGACAAAACAGTACAACTGGATTTAACCTCTGATGGTTTGCGCATTAATGTCTTTGACCGCGCTCACCGACCCATTTTCGAACCTCAAAAGGATGTGTTTACAGCTTACGGCGCTTGGGTTTTTTCCACACTCGCTTGGGAAATCTCACGCTACAAATCCTTTAAAATCGAACTCGAGGGGCACACTGAAACCGGCGACGAGACCGGCAAAGAAACACATTCCAAGTGGGAACTGTCAACCGAGCGCGCTAACGCAGCCCGGCGCAAGCTGGTTCAAAGCGGGGTTGCCGCGGCGCAGGTATGCAAGGTGTCCGGATTTGCAGACACTGCGCCGATGCCTGATCTGCCGACTGACGATGAAGCCAACCGACGCGTCACCGTGCTGCTCAAACTAAGAGCGTCGCTAGAGCAATTGTCGGCGTCGCTTCCGAATTCCCCGCCCTCGAACCACCATGCAAACTGACAAATTCCTTCCCTTAGCCGACCGACTGCCTAGCCCCAACCCCAGCAAAGATTTCCGCGTGTTGGTGGTTGAAAATGCCAAGGAAATTCGGCCCTTCCGCACGCACGCAACCGGTGGATGTGGCACGTTGGCGGCGGCGGTGGCGGCGCGCCCCAAGCGTGAACCTCGAGTGCTGCTACAACGCGAGGGCGACCGCGTCGTCGGCATTCGTATCGAATGCTCGTGCGGGCAATTGATAGAGCTGGCGTGTCTCTATGAGCCGTCCATTCCAACAGACACCAAAACGTAGGCGCTGCGCAGACCCGCTCGGAACCGCAGGCGCGTGCCTCATGGACTCCGAGAGGGAGCTGTCTCTTCCCCATGCTGGATCCGCTCACCGCGCTGGTAAGCGGCAATTTCTTCACCCACACCGGGAAACTTCTGCCGAAGTCCGCGGCCAGGCCACCAAAAGCCACCGGAAATCAGCGTGGCATGGCCATTGCTCAGCAGTAGTCATCATGAATGTGAGTCTCTACCAGGCAGCCGCGGCCATGAACGCTAACTCCCGCTGGCAGGAAATAATCGCGGAAAACCTGGCGTCCAGTTCCATTCCAGGGGCGCGCAAACAACAGGCCTCATTCTCGGCGGTGCAGGCTGGGATGCTATCGGGCATTACGACCCCCGGCACTGGACAGGTCTTGATACCTGCAGCCTCGTCTTCCACTAGTTTTCAGCAGGGGACTCTGAGTCCTACGGGGCTCCCCACGGATTTGGCGGTCGAAGGTCCGGGCTTTCTCGAGGTACAATTGCCCAACGGCAGCTCGGCGTTCACACGGGATGGCGAACTGCACTTCGACGCCAACGGCCAGCTTGTGACTAAAAAGGGTTATCCCGTAATGAGCGACGCCGGTCCCCTGACGTTCGATCCGAACAACCCCGCGACCCTCTCGATTGCCCCCACCGGTGAAGTCAGCCAAGGTGGCGACGCCAAAGGCACTCTGCGCGTGGTTGAATTCTCGCAGCCCAACCTGCTGCAAGGAATCGGGGATGGCTACTTTCTAGCTAACAACCCGCAGTTGCAGAAATCCGCCAGCACCTCCTCCCGTGTGCACCAGAATTTCCTTGAGGCCGCCAATACCTCACCCACGACTGAAATGGCCAGCCTGATCACCTCGATGCGCATGTTCGAGGCCAATCAGAAAGTCATGCAAATGCAGGATGAACGCATGGGCCGAGTCATCACTGACCTGGGCAGCCCCAACTGACCCGCTGCCGGGCCATCGCTCGATGCGCTTTCAACATTCAACTCCATAATAAACTATGCTTCGAGCTCTCTATTCCGCCGCCGCAGGGATGGAATCGCAGCAGATGAATCTGGATGTGATCTCCAACAACTTGGCCAACGTAAACACAACCGGCTTCAAAAAGAGCAAGATCGAATTTCAGGAACTGCTCTATCAGACCACTCGCCAGCCCGGTTCGGATCAGGGCAACGGCAATATGCTTCCCTCGGGCCTCCAAGTCGGTCAAGGCTCGCGGCCGGTGGCCACCTCTCGGATTTTCACCACCGGAGATCTCACTCAGACGGGCGAGCAATTGGACGTGGCAATCAATGGAAACGGCTTTTTCCAGGTGCAAATGCCCGATGGCACTTTTACCTACACCCGCGATGGCGGATTCAAGACTTCCTCCGATGGGCGCATCGTGACGAGCGATGGGTTGCCGGTGCAAGGCGGTTTCCAACCGGTACCGCTGGGCACAACGAACATCACCATTTCTTCCAATGGCCCGGTGACCTATACGGGACCGACCGGCAACACGAGCTTCCGCGTGCAACTCGTCCAATTTAATAATCCGGCCGGGCTGGATAGCCTGGGCAGCAATCTTTACCGGGAGACTTTGGCCTCCGGCACGCCGCAGTTGGGCAACCCCGGTGAAAACGGCCTGGGCACACTCAACCAGGGGTACCTCGAAATGTCCAACGTCAAGGTGGTGGAGGAAATGGTAAATCTTATCATGGCCCAGCGAGCCTACGAAGTAAATTCCAAGGCGGTCCAGGCGGCCGACGAGATGATGCAAGAGAGCAACAATCTGCGACGCTAATGATCTCCCCTTATTTCAACTTCCACCCCGCCGCCTCAACCCGTCAGCGGAAGCCCGGAGCGAATGCCGTGCATGGCCTGGTCCAGCCTCTCTTTCTGCTTTCGCTGGTCTTGCTGGGTAATGGATTGTCTTTTCGGGCTGCGGCTTCCCAACCGCCGAGCTTGCAGTTACGCCCGGTTGTTCAGGCAGGCGCTGCGGGTGTGTATCTCAATGAGTTGGTCGATTCCGAACCTGCTGCTCCTGCCTTGCGACTCACTAATCCGCCCTCGTTAACAAAACCGTTGGTATTGAGCCGCTCCCAGGTTCAGTAACTGACTCGCGTCGCCGGATGGGATCCGGGCTCCACCAACTGGGGCGGGGCGGAAACGGTTCGTATTTGCCGCCGGTCGCGAAATCTCAGTGAAGGGGATTTGCTCAAGCTTTTAACCACAACTTTGCAGACCAAATATATCAAGAATAAAGGGGAATTGGAGTTGCGATTGTCCAGGCCCTGGACGCCCCTGAGTGTGCCGGATGATACGTTGAGCTTGGAGGTACTCGAGATGCCTGCCCTCGGGGTCACTCCTTACTTTATAGCGCGGTTTGAATTGCAAACCGCAGCGGGTGAGCCCTTGGGCCCGTATCAGGCAGTCGTACAGGCCCATGTCTGGCGTGAAATCTGGGTCGCTCGAGCCAATCTGAAACGTGGCATGCTGCTTCGGGATACGGAACTCGCCCGTGAACGACGCGACATACTACTCGCCCGTGACACGCTAGCGGACTTCGAGCGGGGAAACCTGGACTTGGAGATTGCCGAATCCGTCTCCAGCGGCGCGCCAATCCTGGCGCGCGACCTGCGGCCACGCACCGTCATTCACCGCGGGCAACGCATCCTTGCGTTGTTAGAAGACGGTCCGCTCGCGATTACTCTAAAAGTGGAGGCGTTGGAGGATGGTTCGGCCGGCCAAACGATTCGCGCCCGGAATCCGCTCTCGCAGCGCGACCTTCGCGGAATGGTGCTCGACGAGCAAAATATACGTGTATCGCTTTAACATGAAAGAACGCATCCCCCTCTCTGTATTCGCCCTGGCCCTGGCCTTGCCCCTGTTGACGAATGCTCAGTCGCTGTGGCAGGACGGAGCTGCCAAACCCATGTTCGCGGACAAGCGAGCCTCTGGCGTGGGGGACCTGATTACGATCTTGGTCCAGGAAAATACGACGGCATCCAAGAACAATCAAACTGCAACGGCTAAGAAGACCTCGTTGGACGCCGCGATCGCCTCCTTTCTCTACAGCCCCGGCGCCAGCGGCCTTCTCACAAAGGGCGGGCAACTGCCTGCATTGAAATACGCCTCCGACCATGAGTTTAGCGGCGGGGGCACCATTAACAACTCCGAGCAGATTGTGGCCCAGGTTACGGTGCGGGTAATTGATGTGCTGCCAAATAAAAACATGATAATTGAAGGCACACGCGAGACTTCCTTTGGCGGCGAGAAACAGAACATCGTACTGCACGGCATTGTGCGGCCCGATGATGTGAGCGCAAACAACACCGTTTACAGCTATAACGTGGCGGATGCTAAGGTCCAGATCCTCACCAAGGGTTCTATTACGGATAGCCAGAAGAGAGGATGGTTCACGCGCATCTGGGAAAAGCTTAGTCCTTTTTAATGGGCCTGCGATGAGAAATTGTTGGAAAATAGCGACTCTGCTGGCGGTTCTGGCAATGACGAACCGGTCATGGTCGGGCGGTGTGCGGGTGCGTGACCTTGCTATGATCGCCGGCGCTCGCGACAACCAATTGGTCGGGTACGGCGTGGTGGCCGGGTTGGCGGGCAATGGTGATCGCGACCCGGTGTACACACAGCGGACGATTGCTAATCTCCTCCAACGCTTTGGGCTCAACAACATCCCCGCTACGACGCTGTCGGCCAAGAATGTTGCGGTGGTCATCGTGACGGCCGATATTCCGGCCTTCGCCAAGCCAGGCGGGCGCTTGGATGTTCAGGTCGCTTCGATGGGAGATGCCACCTCACTCCAGGGGGGCGTGCTGCTTCAAACTCCCCTGATGGGGGCGGATGACAAAGTATACGCGGTCGCTCAAGGCCCGGTTTCATTAGGAGGCTTCAGCGCGGGCTCGGGCGGAGGCGGGGGAGCGACCGTGACAAAAAACCATCCGACGGCGGCGCAAATCATCAACGGGGCCTTAGTCGAACGTGAAATCCCAGCCACCATCGTGCACGACAATACCATTTCGCTGCTGCTGCGCGAACCTGATTTTACCACCGCGGCGCGTTTGCAGGCCGCCCTCAACGAGCTGTTTACCAATAGTGCTCACGCCCTGGATGCCACGACAGTACAGGTGCGGATGCCCGACGGCGCAGAGACCTCGCCGGTGGACTTTATAGCTCGTCTGGAGGAAGTTGAAGTCATACCAGACACTCCCGCTCGGATTATTATTAATGAACGGACTGGGACGATAGTTGCCACCTCGAGCATTCGCATTTCCAACTGCGCCGTGGCCCAGGGAAACATCACCATTAACGTGGCGTCGACACTTGATGTTTCCCAGCCCAACCCACTCAGCAAAGGCGGCCGGACCGTAGTTGTTCCACAGACGAATACGCAGGTCGCCGAGAACAAGGCGTCCATCGTCGCCCTTCCCGAGTTGCCAACGGTAGAGAAGGTGGCTTCGGCGTTGAACAGCCTCGGCGTCACGCCGCGGGATATGATGTCTATTTTTCAAGCCATGAAACAAGCCGGCGCCTTGCAGGCGGAGTTGATCCTTCGTTGATATGGAAATCACCGGGCTTCAATCCCACGTTTCCGCCGCCGACTTGCCCCCGGAGCAACTGGCAAACAGCACGGTGCTGAGCGAACGACAGAAGGTCGCCGAGGCAAGCCGCCAATTCGAGGCCATGCTGCTGCGGCAGATTCTCGCATCCACGCAGAAAACCGTGATCCCATCGGAGTTCTCCGACAATTCCACCGCGGCGGGAATTTACCAGGACATGATCACCAACCAATTGGCGGACGCCATTTCCAAATCAGGCGCCTTTGGTTTGGCCCAAACTTTCGAACAACAACTCCAGCGGCAGGCGGGTCCGGAAATTAAGCCTGGCGCAGCGAGCGCTCCAAGCCAACTCGCGTCAACACACACCCACTCCTCGGCGCCAAGACCGCACACCTATTCCTATGAAACAGTCGCTGGAAAATCTCATTGAATCCCTTCGCGAAGAGCTCAAGCAATATGGCGAAATGCTCGCCCTTTTAGAACTCCAGCAGGATTTGACGATGCGTCGGCAGAGCTCGGAGTTGCTTCCCGCGGTCGCCGCCATCAATGCCCAAGCGGAGACGCTCCGCGGGGTCCGTCGCGACCGGGACCAGCGCCGCCTGGGCCTCGCGCGCACGCTGAACCTGGCCGAACCCATCAGCTTCGAGGATTTGGTTCAGCACCTGCCGACCGACTACCGGCCTTTGGTGCAAGCGCTGGTTCAGGAAAACAAGGAGTTGCTGACCCGAATTCAACAGCGTGCCAGGCAAAATCATTTGTTGCTGAGCCGGGTGGTGGAGTTGATGCAGCGGTTCGTCAATTCCATCGTTCCCGGCGCCGGCCTGGCCACGTACACCGACGGAGGCCAGGTTATTTCCGCGGCGTTGCCCCAACATTCCCTCTATAACGC
>VFSW01001813.1_pt1 | contig 32389 bp, 26 predicted proteins | sample 5358111 | NCBI WGS metagenome assembly VFSW01 (sample SAMN11554181, study PRJNA540505) | mine drainage metagenome | isolation source: sediment from site ElyBrook_90M | place: USA: Ely Copper Mine, Vershire, VT | collected 2017
CTTCTCTATACCGGCAATCGCTCAAAAAACAACGTTTTCAGATGATTGATGACATGTGCAAGGTAGGCGGCAGGGTCAAATTCGGATTCACTGCGCCGAATCATGCAGCCTCCTTCCGGGCTCAGCAGCGATCTGGAGTGCTCTTCGAAGGCCACGCCATGTCAACTTAAGGTGAACGGCGGAAGCGCCAGCCGGAGCAGGAATTTAGAGCAATCATCGCGAAGGCAAATGCCTGAAACGGCTAACATTATGGAAGATCAATGCGAATCTTTGCCGTTTCACACTCTACGCGGTATTGTGCTACATCGTGACACTTTTTGTAGCGGGAAGTGTGGTCAATTTTGCTCACTCGCTCAGAGTCCGAGTCTCTCAGGACGTCCTATCCTTTTAAGTTCAACGGCTTCTTATATATACAGCATGAGTTGTGGCGTGAAGAGGTAAAGGGCCTATGTTTGGCTTGACGCTGCTGACCTGGCGATTCCGCTACCTCCGATAACGAATTGTTACGCAGTGAGGACGTCGATGATAAATTTGCGAGCCTGATGAGGAAGGATCCCCTCGGTGAAGTCGCTTGCAGCGCGAGTTGCAGGATCCTGAGCTGAATCAGGGAGCATTCCGTGCGAGTCCGCACCGGGTTCCGGAACCGTCATGGATTCAATCGACGATTTACATCCGTCATTTGAGTTTGCGCAGAGTTCGACACATATTTGACCGGGATTGAGTGCGCCCAGAGGAGCCTCGACTTGAAAGCAATGCTGGCCGCCATGAGTCTCCACCCGCACTGCGCCGATCCTACGAGTGCTGCCCGACGTTAGTGGGTCAATTGCTTCTTAATCGCCTGCAGTTCGAGGCGGCGCTTCGCCGTGGTCTTGGGATACGTCATCTTAAGTCCTTCAAACGCATCAAGGACGATTTGGGAGACGATCAACCGCGCATTCTCCTTGTCGTCGGCGGGCACAACGTACCACGGCGCGTGGTGAGTGCTTGTCGAATGCATGCACACCTCGTAGGCGGTCACGTAGCGTTTCCAGTACTTCCTCTCGTGAATGTCGGCCGTGCTGAATTTCCAGTTCTTGTCGGGCTCATCAATGCGCGCCAGGAATCGCTTTCGTTGCTCCTTATAGGACAGATGAAGGAATATCTTGATGGTCTTTGTTCCGTTGCGATGAAGATGCTTCTCCAGATCGCAGATGGAGTTATATCTTTTCGACCAGATGTCCTTGTCCTCTCGCAGTTCTTCGGGCAACCCCTGGCTTTGCAAGAGCTCTGGATGAACACGAACGACCAGAACGTCCTCGTAATAGGAACGGTTGAAGATTCCAATTCGGCCGCGTTCGGGAAGCCGGCAATTGGTGCGCCATAGAAAGTCATGTTCGAGCTCTTCCGCGCTCGGCTGCTTGAAGCTGAACACCTCGCAGCCTTCCGGATTCACTCCGGACATGACATGGCGGATGGCTCCGTCTTTGCCGGCGCTATCCATCCCCTGAAAGATCAAGAGCAACGCATGTCGATTGGAGGCGTAGTGAAGATCCTGCAGCGAGCTCAACTTCTCCATGTGCTGCTCCAGAATCTCTTTATACTGCTTCTTTGACTCGTAATAAGGATCGACAAGCGTCGGCCACTTGCTGAGGTCGACCTTTTTTGTCGGCGGCACACGGAATGTCTTTGAATCAATTTTCATCTTCCTCACACTTGTCATGACCAACTGTTGGATCGTCAGGAAATTTGCAGACGAGCGAAGACGGGAATCTTTATGATGTCCAGCAATACGCCGAAGACGATCGCAGCAGCAAACTCACATGCGATCACTGAAGCGGGCAGTGGTGCCATCGCGACTCCGTAAATTGCCAGCATTGGGATAATGAGGACGTCAGCCACTGAAGACAGTACGAGCATCAAGCTCGGACGCAACCCCCAGAGATGTTGGCGCCCTCGTATGACGTACGTGGTGACCTGGCTTCCAAACACAATACCAACTACGGTCAGCGTTTGCAGGGCTTCAATTCCTAAATGCAATTGAAATTTACCGACGAGCAGGACTGCAGTAGAGAATGCCAGGAAGCAGGCCCCAAAGATGACTCCGGCAGCTGTAATTCGACCGATATTCCAGGTATTCGGCATCTTGGAGGGTTCAACTCTGTCCGTGGTCAGCGACATGGTTAGGAAGTCGCCGGTGATCATCAGGAGAATCATCAGCATTGGAGTCAGGATGGCATGTCCTGTTATGACGAGGCCAACTGCCAGCAGCAGCACCTGCAGTATCTTCTTCATCACAGAATTGAGCGTGTAGGTGAGAATGCGCTGAAAGGTGATCCTGCCCTCTTTTACAGCTGCAACAATGCCGACCAGGCCAGCTTCAGTCAGGACAACGCCGGCTGCCGATTTCGCTACGTCGGTAGCGGTCGAGACGGCAATGCCGATCTGCGCCTGGCGGAGCGCGGGTGCATCGTTGGCGCCATCTCCACACATTCCAACTGTGTGTCCGCCCTTTTGAAAAGCTTTGACAAGGTCGTACTTTCCCTCTGGCAGAATGCCTGCAAAGACCGCGAAGTCCCCTGGGTTGATGTCATCAGGAAGTTTTCCGGGTGGACAAACGGCGCCATTCAACCCAACCGCCTTGGCGACGATTGCCGCTGTTACCGGAGCATCTCCCGTGACCATCACGGTCCGTACGCCGAGAGTCTGCAACTCCGATATGAGAGAGACGGAGTCTGTCCGTGGGGGGTCGCTGAGCGCGATGAGACCGATGATTTGTACGCCGGCCTGAGGGCCTGTGGCTACTGCCAAAACCCTGAAGCCTTGCTTTTCCAGTTCGTCTGCGATCGCAGCTGCGGCGGGCGACGGAGAGGCGAGAACGACCACCGCACTGTAAGCACCCTTGATGATGTGCTCTGAGCCCCCCTTTGCATCTGTTGCGGTCGCCTCCGATGTCTTCTTAGCTGGGTCGAATGGTATGAACGTCGCGAGCTTTGGCAGATCCTGCGCCGGCTTTCTCAAGGAGGCGGAACGAATGGCTGCATCGACGGAGTCCTGGCCACCTTCTGAACTGGCCAGAGAAGCCATGCCAAGAACGTGGGCTTCGTCAAAGCCGGGCAAAGGACGAATGCTGGTTACTGAAAGCGCATTGAGGGTTAAAGTTCCGGTTTTGTCTGAGCATAAGATATCGATCGATGCAGCTTCATCCACAGCGGTGAGCCGTGTCGGCAGGACGCCAACCTTGGCCAAAGACCTCGCACCGATCGCAGCTGCAAGGGTGAATGTTGCAGGCAACGCTACTGGGATGGCTGCAAGAACCGACGTGAGCAATAAGGGAACCATCTCACTCCACGGCATGGCATGGAAATAGGCATATGCACCCATGGCAAGAATTAGAGAGCCATTGAAGATAGCGAGGTTGCGAACAATCTTGAGCACAGCCTTCTGCTGCGTGCTGACAACGTGGGCTGTACGCACGAGTTCCGCAGTGCGGCCAAACTTCGTGCGTGCTCCGGTCGCCGTCACTGTGCCCGTTGCCTCACCACGCCGAACAAGAGCGCCGGCATAGGTATCCGCCCCCGGACCTGCCTCAATGGGAAGAGATTCGCCTGTGAGCATCGACTGATCGAGTTCAACCGATCCACCGGTCAGATGTACGTCGGCAGCGACTACACCTCCGAGAGACAGCTTCACCAAATCGCCGCAAACCAATTCAGCGGCCGGGACCGTCTTCCATTCACCATTGCGCTGGACAGAGGCGTTCAGGGCCAGACGAGACTTCAGAGCAGCCAGTGTGGCTTGCGCGCGACTCTCTTGAAAGTAAGCAAGTGCGGCGTTGAATACCAGGAGGGCTGCGATGACTGCTGCCTCGTCGTATTTATGCAAAACAAGCTCAAGCACAATGGAGGCCTCAAGCAACCACGGAACCGGAGCCCAGAACTTAGTCAATGCGTTGCGAAGCGGATGAGCAGACGTATCTGGCATTGCATTGGGGCCGTCCTTTTCCAAACGCGCACGGGCTTCATCGCTCGTCAGGCCCTTGGCGGGGGTGTCCTGACCCGGTTGTGCCGGCTGACGGGATGGAGGAGGGGCGACAGCAGTTGTTGCACTCATTCTTGGCCATCTTTCTTGCAGTTTTGACTCCCACCACTCCGAAGCGCGGCCGGATGTACTCTTCGCGCTGCTCTCCGGCTTGGCTGAAGGCAGAAGGAAGAGCGGACATTCCACCAGCTTGGCGAACTTAGCGGCGATCGAGCCGAAGACCAGCGGGCGCCAGCCTGGGATGCCGGACTGAAGTCAATGGGCAAAAGCAGCCTCATAGGGATGGATAGAAGAGCACGAACGTCAGGCATGCCAAGCACCGACCGGGTGAGTGAGACGTCTCAGATGTCATTCTCATCTTGGTACAGGAGCAAAGGCTGTGCTCTTTTGGTCACATCTGGGCAGCCGCACAGGATCGCTTACGGTTGCTTGCTTGACGAATATCGATGCTTGTGTCGACTGCTTCGAGCGCCTCTCTCCATTTTCTTCCGGAACTGACTGAAGAATGCGAACAGGGTACAAGAATTGCCTTTCGTTCCGTCACTTGTGATTTGTTTTTGGACAAACCGAGGCAGCAGCCTAGGCCGAGCGCACCGAACCGCAAGGGGACAGCCTTGAAGGCGGCGAGGATTTGCCGCACCCATGGAGAGCGTGGGAAGCAGGACATTCAGCGACCACTCGCAGAATCGTCTGGTGGCGATGAATGGCGGTGCGGTGCAGATGCTCTACGACGGCGACGGCAACCGGGTGGCGAACTTGGTGAACGACGTCATCACTCGCTATTTGGTGGACGATCTCTTTGCCGGCCATGGAGAGAGACTTTCCTAGCAGGGGTCAGAAGCCCACAGCAAGAACACAGAACCTGGTGACGGGGAATTCCTCGGGACAGAGAAGCGATCCGGCTGTTCACATCTTGGCGGACAGACAATGAGCGCCAACACTCGAGAGATAGAGGTAAGCGACGCAACCAAACGCAAGCAACAAGACGGTAAGCCGATCAGTAGATGATGCACAGCGCCGCCCGAGGGCCGGGCTAGGGCATTTTGGCGTCCACCGGGAGCTTAGGAACTTTGCGGCCGAGGCGAAAGCCGCGGGAGCACGCAGTCTCGAGACACGATTCTGAGCGCAGCGTACATCTCAGAAGAGATTGCCAGCAACCTCTTCAGCTGCCGTGTAAATCCGAGTTAGAAGAGCATCGAGGCTCAGGACAGGATCGCCTTTATGGGTCGTTGTAAGCCAGATGGTGAAGACCTGATCGCGAACCCGTCCGATCGCCCATGCGCTATGTCCGCCTCTCTTGTTCTTCGCTACGCATTCCAGTGCCTCATTGCCGATCGAGGTCATCGGCGCGGCATCTAGTCCGCACACTCGGGTCGCAGCACTCATGCGTGCATGAGGGTCATTGGCGATCTCTACCGACACCTGCAGCAGCCTTTGACCGTCGGGTCCATTCTGCAGAAAGGAACAAACAGCGGGTTGCCCAGCCGCTGTCTTGGTAAATGACCCGGTAGCATCACCACCAAGCAGACCAGATGCCGTCGCTTCATTCATCCAGGGGCAGTTATTTTCTGCGCCTGCCATGGCATGGAATCCAATCAGCCACAACGCTAACAGGACATATTTCGGTGGGCAGCATAGCTTCTTCGACCCCATTAGGTTACTTGCCACTTTGCAGACCTCCCACATCACTCAACAGATCGGAATGCATATGCCATGGGATACTTTCCGTGGAGATTTCGGGATGCACGCGGAGATAGTTGAGAGAGTAAGTTGGCGCTCCCGGATCGGCTTTCTTATCAACAAACATCGCCTGCTGCTCCGCGGCCTCATCCGGTTTGCCCATTCGGCGATAGAGGATTGACAGGTTGTAGTGCGCAGTCAGGTCATCGGGGTCAATTGTCTGGAGAGCCTCAAACTGCTCCAGCGCGTTGTGCTCGTCGCCCTTTTGGTAATAGGTGATGCCGAGCTCACGGCGGGCATCGCGGGATTGCGGAAACATCTGTACTACTTTGCGAAAGTCTGCGATCTCCATACTTGTATTTCCAGCACGCCGCTGGAGCAAGCCTTCGTAGTAGTGCGCCCGCGCATTATTGGGATCCAGAGTCAGCGCCCTGCGGATCGCAGTCCGTGCCGAACCATACTTCTCCCAGACGATCTCAGTGAGGCCGATGTTGGTGTAGCCATCGACATAGTCGTGGCGCAACTTGATCACCTCAGTAAATGCAGCCACTGATTCGGCGTATTGAAGCTGGTCCAGCAGGGCAATACCCAGGTTGTTCCAGCGCATCCACTCGGGATTGTCGGCTGGATCAGACGCTTCAGGACGGTTCTCGCCAATCTTCAGCACGCGGCTGCGCGCGGCAAGCTCCACAACAGGATAAGCGGGATGATCCTTGCCGAAAACGTTGTTCAAGTAACTTTGACGGAAGTGGCGATAGTTGATCTTTGCAGTAACGGTCACTGCCCCAGTGATGTCGGCGGGCAGCTTGAACTGATAACGTACAAGAGCCGAACGGCCGGCCTGCACGGTATTGTCGTACGCGACGGAGTGGATCGTCCACACTTGATGGTTGTCAACAAAATCTCCTTCCTCCGTCACGGGGCGATTGGTAAAGCTATGCGCTCTTGGGTCCAACATTCCGTCCGGCTTAAGGAAGCCGCTGTGATAGATATCTTTACCGGATGAATCCTTTACTGTGAACTCGACCCACGCTTCGTAGAGATCACGGACCTCAGGAATCAGCGAGTGTCCAATGTTCTTGTTTTGAATGACAACGTAAGCTTCGACAAGATCGTTTGGGGATAAGCTATACGATACCTTTCCCAGAGGCGCGATCAACTTGTCTTCGCCTGCTTTCCTCAGGCCGAATATGTCTACGTTGAGATAGTTGCCGGAGCGCAGAAACTCGATGGTCTTCTGTAGCTGGTCGTTAAAGCCGTAATAGAAGGGAACAGCAGTGTTGCCGGCCAGCCATCGATGCGAAGCGAAAGTGCCATTTTTGGCGCCGTATTCGGGCAGGGTGATCGGATTGCGCTTCATATGGCACCCTTGGCAGGTAGTGAAATCGGCCGTGTAAAAAGTAAGCGGGTTGCGCTGCGAGAACTTGGACTGCTGCCACTCATCGTAGGCGGTGAATGCGCGGGTAAATTTGTAATCGTTGAGCGTGGCTGGCAAATTGGCCTTGTGGCAGGCAGCGCAGAACTCGGGCGCGTGCAGGAAGTCGTGCATTACGGCCCTGGAGTGGCGGTCGGGGTGACGAAGAATCTCATCGAAGGACACCATGCCGGGAATGCGGTTGCCCTTGTCGTCTACAAGCGCTGAGGGAACGCCCATCTCTACACTGGCGTTGCCGTTTGTTGAGTCCAGCTTCACAACAGAATGGCAAGTCATACACGTAAGGCCGTCGGAGTCGAATGTGGCGCGATCCACCTTTGAATCTTCAGTCAGGGCGGCACCCAGCACCCCAATGGGGTTGTGACAGCTATCGCAGTGTCGCGCAAAGGCGATTCCGCGGTTTTGATCATGGATAAGAAGATTCACGCTGGTGCGGTAGAAGGGCGTCCGAAAGGCATTCGAGTGCAAAGCCTGCCGCCACTGCGCGTACGCTTCCTGATGACATGTACCGCAGTACTCTGCCGAGGGAAATGCGCCCGGCTGGAGGAAGCCTTTGCCCTGAACCGTGATGTTACCGGGCGTAAATGGATTCTTCTTCCCGTAGTGAAAGTCATAGCTTGGAGTCACGACCGCGTTGTATGCCTTGCGATCCGCCTCGGATCGCGCCGAGGCGCTGGCCACGAGTTTTGCCAGCGCATCCCGTTGAGCTGGTGTATCTTCTGTCGGCATTGTGCCTTTGGGCGGTGGGGCATACGCCGGGGGAGGACCTAACACCGCTCCTTCCTGTTGCTGCGCAATGGCTTTTTGAGGCTGGACTTGAGCGATCCATGAACCAGCCAAAGCAAAGCTTGCAACAACCAAACTGACTCTCGCAATCTTTCTCATAGGCGCCCCAGCTGGTACATTGTCTCCTGCATTTTTCATGTCAAGCACGAACCGCTCAATCATTTGCCTGCCTGCAAGGGGAAGGTCTTGCTTGCGGAAGAACCCTTTGCGATGGCGTCGTACACACTTGGCACGAGCCCCTTGCCTTCTTCGATGGCGTAGTACCGATCTACGCCGGGCAAGGTATAAGTCTCTTTCACGCCATCCGGCCAGTGAATTTCAACCTTGCCAACAGCCGTTGCTGTGCCCAGGCCGAAGTGAACGCGGAAGTCGTTCGAGGACTCAAAACTGCCGCCACTCATCACGTCTCCGCGCTGGCGCATACCGCCCGCAGTCAGATAGACCTTGGCGCCAATCGCATCGCGAGGGCTTTTCGGTCCTCCGGTCAATGCAAGTCCTACCCAGTGGTTGTGATCGTCGCTCACGTTGCGCAGCAGGACGGGCGTGTGGTCGAGACAGTTAATCACAACATCTATCTTTCCGTCGTTAAACAAGTCTCCAAATGCCGCACCGCGCGCCGGAATCACATCGGCCAGCCCTGTGCCCTCCACTGCTGGTACCACCTCGAATTGCTTTCCGTGATCGACGTTGTGAAAGAGCATGGGCCGCTCTGCAAACGAAGTGCCCCAATTGTGGTGGTCCACCTCTGGGTACACATGGCCACTGACGAACATCAGGTCTTTCCATCCATCGTTGTCGTAGTCGAAGAACTCCGTTCCCCAACTGAGAAACGGATATGTAGGTTCAGCCAGCCCCATCTGCGGCGTAATGTCGACAAAATTCCCTTCACCGTCGTTGCGGTAGAGCGTCTTGTAATCGTCTGAGAAGGTCGTGGTGTACATGTCCAGACGGCCGTTGTTCCGGTAATCGCCCACCGCAAGACCCATCGACGCCGTCTCACGCGCGTCCTGGTTAAGCGCAAAGCCGGAGTAGAAGCTAGCGTCCTGAAAAGTGCCGTCACCCTTGTTCAAATAGAGATAGTTGGGCGAGGAGTCGTCGGTTACCACCAGGTCAACCTTGCCGTCATCGTCAATGTCCACGAATGTGGAAGAGAAACCGAAATAGCGGCGCTTGTCGCTCACACCGGCCTTCAGGCTGACATCGGTGAAAGTACCGTCTCCGTTGTTATGGAAGAGGTGGTCCGGTTCGCCCGGTAATCCGCGTGGGCCGCACATGACTTGTGCACCGCGAAACGAGCAGTTTGCATAGCCTACCGCCTTGTTCCCCGACAAGGGAAGGTTGTCCATGTCCCAGTGAACGTAGCCGGGCACAAAAATGTCGAGCCGTCCGTCGCCGTCGTAGTCGCCAAAGCTTGGACCGGTGGACCAGTTGCCAAGTGTGACTCCGGCAGTCTCTGCAATATCGGTAAAGGTGCCGTCGTGATTGTTGTGATAGAGACGATTCTTGCCATAGTTGCCAACGTACAGGTCGGGCCAGCCGTCGTTATCGAAGTCGCCCACGGCAACGCCAAAGCCCCAACGATCGTTGGTTACCCCTGCCTTCTCTGCGACGTTGGTAAAGGTTCCATCATGATTGTTATGAAAGAGCGCGGCGTGGGGCGGATCGACCTTTCCGCTGAGCGCGTCATAGGTTGAGCCGTTGACAATATAGATGTCGAGCCAGCCGTCGTGGTCATAATCGAGCAACGCGACGCCGGAGCCGATCGTCTCAAGGATGTACGGCTTTTCAGCTGTACCCATTTTGTGCTTCCAGACCGTCAAGCCGGCCTTCTCCGAGATGTCCTGAAAGATGACCGGTCCGGATTTTACAAAGCCGCCAGCGGTGATCGGCCTCTGCTCAGAATCGAGTACAGGCGCAAAGACGCCGCCTGTCGCAGATCCGCTTTGTTGCTGAGGAGGAGCTGATCGACCATCTCCGCCATAGAGCGGCGATTGTGATGGTTGCTGACTCTGGCCCGGCAGCAACCCTGGCCTGGCCACCAGCAAAAAACCAAGAAGACATGCGGATGCGTACTGCCGCATTTGAATCCACGGGAAACGACTCAATGTTTGACCTCGCGGGCGGGAAAGTAACCCTCGTGCACGCATTCTGATGGAGTGGGGCTATCGTCGTCTCCGACAAATTGGATGATTCCGCCATCGACCTTCAGGTGGAGACGGACGCAGTACCGCTGCTATGAAAATGGAGCTGGCGCTTTGCATCAAGAGCTGTCTGGGACGCGAGTGGTGATTGCACCGTGCTGCGAATGTCTGAGCTAGGCTCGGACCCGCAACACCCGCAGATCCACGAGGCCGAAGCAATCGGGCGGCATTTGCATGGATGGGCGGGGAGGTGCTTGATCACGTCCATTCGCAAGTAACCGCTTCCGGACTTACACGCGTACGCCCTGCACGATAGATCCACGCAAACGTTCGGTCAAGGGCCCATCTCGCCAGAATGGAGGTAGATGCCGGCAACGCAGAGGCCTCATTGTTGAAGGATTCGAAATGACCGAACAGGCACGGGAATATTAGCTTCGTGCTCTGGCAGGCTGCGGGTACATCGTGCCAGTAAAGCTTCAATGATTGAAAGTATGAATGCTCCTGAGGCTTACACCCAAAACAGCTTGCGCAATAGCGTCCAACTTCTCCTCGCTCCCGACCAGATGGATCGTGCGCTGCGTATGTTTCACCGACTGATGCGACTTCAGAGTCACCGCCGGAGACGAGGACTCCAGTTCGTAGAAATGCCCGAGCTGCGGCTTCCCAGGGGCAGGAGGACCGTCGTTATAGCAGTTCGCGACGTCGCCTCGATAAGGATCCTTCTGGATCTTCCATGCAGAGTTCACGTAATCCGCCGGCTCTGCTGGTTGGCTATACTGCAAGATCGTCAAAACATGGTTTTCTGCGTCATAGCTGCCCAGTACGCCTTTGGCGCGCTGCTGGCTCAATCCAAGTTTGCCGCGATAGTGAGAGTCGGCCTTGAAGAGGACAGCCCTTGGCGTCACGGAAATGCGATCTTTCGGAACAGGCCCAAAGTAGTCGGTAGTTACGGGAACGCCGAGCTCGGCGGTTGATCCGGGATGAATGGGTAGAACAATCGACGTCTGCGGAGTCGACTGAAATTGGCCCAGCACCCACAGCGAAAGAACACCGCTTGCCTTGCTCCAGGGTTTTGCGGACGTGTTGGTGAGCCTATTGTCGGATTCGAATCCGACTACTTTCACATCCCGTTGCGGGGCAAACCCAAGCCTGCTCCAGACTTCGTTGGTCGAAAGGAGACGGACTTCGCGATCAATCTGCACCTTGAACCTGGTTCCTGAGTAGTTCGTCAGTCCGAAGGATTTGCGGAAAGTGACGGAGCGTGAAGTCTGCCCTACGACATCGAATGGTTCTGTATCGATCGGGGCCGGTGTGTACCAGTGATCCAGGTCGAACGGTGCTCCCGCCGCGAAGAATATCGAGAACTGGCCTCCTTCCGGGCCCAGCCAAAGCCGGTCCTCACCGCCTACAGCATTGATGTGCTCCTGCGCCCTACCCGAAGCGATCAGCTCACGGTTATACCATCCGAAGCTGCGCCCCTGCGGACCTTCTGCGGAACTGGTCAGCACCCGACCTTGCATCGCCGGCCAGACGGCGATCGACGCTCCACTGCCTTCCGAAAGAAGGATCAGCTTGCTGCGCTCACCGACAAACTTGACTACCTCCTCATAGCTGCTGCCTTTCGCGCTGCGATCAGGCGAGGAAGCAAGCGTTGACGCCACAACCGCTGTGGCAATCCCCGTGATCAGACATGCCCCGCTCAGATTCATTGGCTCCCTCGAATTCCTGCGCGATCGGCAAAGCAATTGAACTTCATTTGCGCAAAACCCAGCTTGCTACCACTCATAGGTCCAGACGTACGTTGTATAGGTAGTGGGCTGCGGATGTCCCGTGGCGCCGAAGACCTTGTCCCCACGCTTCTCCCCGCACCGGCAGGTAAGGCGGATGCCGTTCGAGTAAAAGACCGGATCAATGTCGTGAAACCGATAGGCAGAGAACGAATGGGTCGATTCGTCCTTATGCGTCAGCCCAGCCTGTGGGAGATGATAGAGACCGCGATTGAAGTAGTAGGTGCCGAGGAAATAATCCTCCAACCCGGATGAAAGGAATTGTGCCTGATTGCTGCCGCCCATGTAGGCGCGCATTTGCCCTTCCATGAACTCGAAGTTTGAACTTTTTGCAGCCATCGTCACCTGGAAAACCATGCCGTCTCCAGCCACGCGGCACAATTCGAACTCCTGGAGAGGTTCAACACGCTGATCATCCACACGGTGTAACCGGAGCCTCGCGGAGGATGGAATCGGAAGGTCGGCAATACGCAGCGGAAGATTCCTGATACCGCGCACGATCCACCAGAACACCGTGTCCCGCTGCACTCCCTCCGGGAGCTCGGCGGTCACGCGCATGTTCGTGGAAAATGGGATCGGATGGTTGAGAAAGATTCCGCTCGGCGCACCCGTAACACCGCTGAATTTCGTTCCCCAGGGCGCTGCGGGATCACCAAAACCTACCCCTACGCCCATGCCCAGAAGCATGTCGATCTCCGGCTTTACTTCATGGTCGACGTAAATGCGGATGCGCAGATCGGTGAAGTTGGAGAACGATCCACCGAACCACATGTGGTCCAGGTAGCCGCTCCCATCCTGTTCGGCTAGCGTGGCCTCTGCATGGTTAACGAACGGTTGCTCCTCCTTACCTACTTGCGTGAAGGTGCTGACTTTGTCGAACGGCACCTTGTCCATCTCTTCGGAACGTGGCCGTTCTGCGTTAACCGGGGCCACAGATGCGAAAGGCAGCCCCGCTACCAGGATTGAAAAAGCTCGTCTATCCAAATGCCAACTCCTCGCCATTGCCGATTCTAGAATGCGCTCGCTTCACGACACGGGTAAGCGCCGACCTTGGGAACGGATTGAAATTTGCTCTGCTATTCAAGCGCGACCTGCTTTCCCGTTTGTTTACTTCGAGCGGGCACCATCTTGATTCACGAATGTCTGCAATCGTAAACCAAGACAGAGTGAATTTACTGGCCCTGCTTCAGTCGGAATGACGCTGCGCCAAAAGCGCAAACGTTCATCCTCCTTGATGCGAGAAGCTCGGAGCACATCGATTGGCCGAAATATTCCAACAGATGGAGAGGCCGAGATTCTGTGACGCACGATCCATGAAGCGGCAGGCAGGCCCCGTCCCTTCCGAAGACAATCTCTGCATTCGTCTGCGAAGCTTGGGATGACTTTTTGTCGCACGTAGTACGCCTGCTTTGCGGAGATCTGTCCGCATACAGACCTCGCCCATTCTACCGGAGTTTTCAATGTCAACACGCTGGTGCTTCGGGGTCTCCACGACTGGCGGCTGGATCCGATCAAATCCGCCGCGTCCAGTCGCCAGGGTGCAATCGATCAGTCGCACCGGAAGAGGGCCGCCCAGTGCAAAGAGATGTACAGCCTTCAGGTGGTAAGCCGACCTGAGGGGCTCTGAGCGGTCCGCTACCTGGCAATCTCAACATGAGGTTGACGATGAATTGCAAGAAAGACCCTTGGAGTCACGGGCCGTAGACGCGCCGCAGAGTGAGGGGAGTTGTCGAAAGCGTTGAGGCAAAAGGAATCTCTTGTGAGACCGAGGCAGGGAACTCCAGGAAGACGATATACTGCTTGACGCAGCCGAGCTCTTTCAGGCCCATATCGTTCGTCCCCGAATCTGTAAGATAGGTACTTCCTTCAGGAGGCTTGCCCCGGATGAAGCTGCTTTGCACGCTTCGGCAAGATGGGTTTCTGTGCACATCGGGTCAGCTTGCTGGTTGTGCGCTGGCCATCGTCGTGGCCTATGCTTTGCCCGCGCCACATGCAGCCGCCCAACCGGCACCCGGTCCGGCGGGTAACGCGGCTCCCGTCGCTTCGGTGCGGGTTGCATCTTCTACGGCTGCCGACCTGCCGGTGGCAAGAGATCTGACGATTGTCAGCCTCGCATCGTATGGCCACTACAAGATTTTTGCCAGTGGCTCCGGCGCGAAGCTCTACACAAGTGGCGTGGAGTATGACCGCAATTCATGGGGACGGCTGCTGGGCGCGCGGTTTGACTATGTGGCGGAGTTCCTGCCGGTCGTCTTACTGGATGCGGCGAAGAGTTCAGACATCTGGGGCACTCCCACGACGCAGGCACGCGAGATCGTACCTGGTGTTGGGATTTCACCGATCGGTTTCCGCTTGCTCTGGCGCGACGGCAAGGCCATCAAGCCGTACCTGATGGCGAAGGGTGGAGTGATTGTCTTTGCCAAGAAGGAGCTTTCTCCGCAGGCCACCTACGAGAACTTCAGCCTGCAGTCGTCAACCGGCCTGCAAGTCAAATTGACACCGCGCATCGACCTTCGGCTAGGGCTATTCGGGGATTTCCATTTCTCAGACGATTTCATCGTGCCTGTGAATCCTGGCCTTGACGTGATGAATTCAAGTCTGGGAATTACTTTTCACCTGGGGCGTCCGCCGCTGGTGCACTGAACGCAGCGCTGGCCCGGCCTGAATGCTGGCCTCAGGGCAGTGGTAGCTGCGTATCGAGACCGTGGGCAGCTAGATCGGCCCGGAGCTGGTCGACGTTGGTGAAGACCAGACCATTGATGCCGAGTGTACGAGCTGCCTCTACGTTGACTGGCTTATCGTCGATGAAGAGCGTCTCTTTTGGTAGCACGCCTAACTGAGCGAGGGTATGGCGATAGATGGCTGGATCGGGCTTTGCCATTCCAAGCTGGTAGCTCCACACGAGCACATCGAAGCGGTTGAGCCAGTCAAACTCGCGCTTCATGTTTTCCAAGACCGAGTCGCCCATGTTGGAAAGGATCGCGGTTCTTAGTCCGCGCTCTTTCAGAGCCTGCTGCCAGGCGAGCATTCTGGGATTCTCGGTGGTCCACATGCGGGCATCCCAGCGGTTGAGTTCTTCCACAGCGTCGGGGGCGAGATTTAGGCCAGAGTCGCGAAGGAATTTCTGCCAGAATGTGATTCCGGAGAGCTTGCCCTCGTCATAGGCGTGGCGGTCGGTCCAGTAGAGTTCTTCAAAGCGGTCGTGAGGCAGGCCAGTGATGCGCAGCAACGCATCGTGAGATTCCTGGTCAGGCTGGCCCGTCAAGACCATGCCGTAGTCAAAGACGACCGCGCGCAAATCCAATGTGCCTCCTGAGAGCGCCCATGTATGTTGAAGGGAGGCGCATCTCTATATTGTGCATGATGAAGCGGACGATTCTGGAAAGCGCCGAGGAATGGACATGAGGTTCTCGCGCAGAACGGAATGGAATACAGAAGTGAGTGAGCTGGCGCAGGCGCACCGGGCGCGGCTGGCTGCGGGCTTGCCGGTTGCGGACTTTACCGCATCGAACCCGACGCGGTGTGGATTGATCTACGACGAGGGACTGCTGGCGGCTTTACAGGATTCACGCGCGCGGGACTATGACCCGCAACCCAAGGGACTGCTGTCGGCGCGGGAGGCGGTGCGCCGCTACTATGCAGACCACGGAGTGAGCGTCGATCCCGAGCAGGTGGTGCTGACGACGAGCACCAGCGAAGCGTACAGCTTTCTGTTTCGACTGCTGTGCGATCCGGGGTGTGAGATCCTGGCGCCACATCCGGGCTATCCGCTCTTCGACTATCTAGCGGCCCTGGACGATGTGCGCGTCCGCGCGGCGGCCCTGGTGTACGACCATGGCTGGCAGATTGATCCGGAGGGACTGCGGCGCGTGATCACGCCAGAGACGCGGGCGATCATGCTGGTCCATCCCAACAATCCAACCGGGCATTTTACGAAGCCGTGGGAGGCAGAAGTGTTGGCGGCGCTGTGTCGCGAGCATGGACTGAGCCTGATTGTGGACGAGGTCTTTCTGGACTACAGCGCGGGCGGGGTACCGGGAAGCTTTGCGGCCGGACTGTCGGACGTGCCAGTGTATGTGGTCAGCGGGCTGAGCAAGATTGCCGGGCTGCCGCAGATGAAGGCGGCTTGGATCGTGGCGACCGGTCCTCAGCAGCAGGAGGCGCTGGCGCGGCTGGAGGTGATTGCTGACACATTTCTTTCGATGAATGCACCGGTGCAGTGGGCGATGGCCGCCTGGCTCGATGACAGAGAAAGAATCCAGGGGCAGATTCGGGAGCGAGTGGCGGCGAACCTGACCGAACTTGACCGGCATCTGGGGCAGCAGAGGGCGACCCGCAGGCTGGCGGTCGAAGGCGGATGGTACGCCGTGCTGCGCATTCCGGCGCTGCAGCCGGATGAGCAAACGGTGAGGGAACTGCTCGATGAGGGAGTCTGGGTGCATCCCGGGTACTTTTTCGGGATGGAGGAGTCCGGCTGGCTGGTAGTCAGCTTGCTCGCGCCGTGTACGGAATTTCGCACAGGAGTCACCCGATTGTTTGCTTATTTGGAACGCACCAAGGTGGTAACGGGATCGCCGGAATACTTGAAGTAAAACATTCACTATAGCGAATTATACGATTGATTATAAATATACTTAGAGATGTAAATTACCGTCGTTCAGTGCCCCTGCAGAAATGGATTGCTGCGGCGTTCCGCGCCGATGGTAGTAACTGGTCCGTGACCGGGGATGACCTCGGTCTCGTCCGGCAGAGCCAGGAGCCTTGACTCGATGGATGCAAGAATCTGGTCGTAGTTTCCGCCGGGCAGGTCGGTTCGGCCGATGCTACCGGCAAAGAGGGTGTCGCCGGCCAGGACCATCTTGAGCGGAGCGAAATGGAGGCTGACGGAGCCCTGGGTGTGGCCGGGTGTGTGAAGCACCTGAGCGGGGTAGGCAGCGAGGCCGATGGTCTGGCCGTCGGTGAGGTCCTCGTCGGGCGGAGCAGTCTCAGGGGGCGTAATCCCAAGCCAGGCGGCCTGCATGGCCATCATCTGGAGCAGGGGCAGATCGTTTTCGTTGAGGTAGATGGGAGCGCCGGTGAGTTGCTTGAGCCTGAGCGCTCCGCCGATGTGGTCGATGTGGGCGTGGGTGATGAGGATCTGCTTGAGCTTGAGTCCGTGTTCGGCGAGGCGCCGGTGGATGCGGGTAATCTCGTCCCCCGGGTCGATGACGATGGCTTCTCTTGCGGCTTCGTCGCCGAGGATGGTGCAGTTGCATTGCAACGGGCCCACAGGAAAGGTCTCGAGGATCATAAAGAGATTCTATCGGCCCGGCGGGTGGTCAGATTTCCGGATCGGGCAGCGGCGCCGGAGCCAATGCGAGAGCGCGCCCAAAGAGGCTCAGCTTGACCGCGGGCTCATGGGGTAGGTGGGCGGCCAACTCCCATAGCCCGATGAGGGCGAGGCCGACGAGGTTGGGAAAGAGCAGCGGGGCCATGGGCGGAGCGCCGTTGACGGATTTCTCAAAGAGGCTGGAGCCGGGCTCCATCAGGTTCATGCGCAGGTGGTACCAGAAGCCGAGGACGCCAACCAGAGCCTGCACGCCGAGCACAGCCAGGCATACGTCGAGGTAGCGGCGCGTTACCGGCATAAAGACCGGCACGATGAGAAAGCCGGTGGCCAGAGCGCTGGAGAGCACGGGAATCCATTCGGTCTCGAGAAAGAAGCCGTTGGTGGCGTGGTCGGTGAGGCACAGGACGAAGTTGCCGAAGAAGCCTCCGGTGGCGAGCAGGACAACCCAACGCGCCCATTCGATGGTGCGCTGCGGGACCATGCGGTTGACGAGGAGCAGGAAGCCGAGGCCGGTGTAGGCGAGCGGCGCGGCAAAGGGCGCGGCATAGGTGAGCGAGGCGACGGTGTGTTGCAGAAAGAAGCTGCTTTGCAGGTGATAAAGCACGCCGCCGAGACCGACGAGCACCGAGAGGCCGCCGATCAGCAGCCCCACATCGCGCCAGGCTGCGCGAAAGTCCCAGCGCCAGCGCAGCAGGTCCATGAGGAGGAGCACGACAGGCGCAGCAGCAGAGAAGTAAAGCGGGATGTACTCAGCTGGGTTGCGGAAGTGGTTGACGGAGTGGGCGAGCATGATATCGCCCGCGAGCACGGCGAGGTTGGCGGCGACAAAGAGCTCGAGCAGCAGCTCCATATCAAAGACCCACCGGAGCACGGGCAGGGAAAAGATGCGACCGAGTGCACGGAGGGCCTTATCGGCGAGATGCATGCGCCCTCCGCAACTGGTCGGCGTCGTGCTGCAGCTCGACTGTCTTTTGCAGCAGCCCGTAGTTACCGTGCCACTGCACGAAGTCCGCGCCGCCCATGAAGGCGCCGTGCTTGCTGGTGCGGCCGTCGTAATGCCAGAGGTCGAAGTATGTGAAGTCGATGGGGTTACTGAAGGGCGGGCCAGTCAGGACGCCGTCTTTGTGCAAGCCGTCCATGATGTCCTTCGCGGCCTGCACCTTGGCGTTGGTGCTGGCGACGACCTGATCGGCCTGCGCATAGATGCGGTCGATCTGCGCGGAGGTATGGCACTGCTCGCAGACCTGCTTCATGTTCGTTTGAGCCTGCAACGCGCTGGGCCGCCGGGTGCTTATCGCGTTGGCGAGATACCAGCCGAGGCGCTCGGAGGGGTCGTGCGTCACCTTGAGGCCGTTGATACCGCTCATGTGGCAGGTGGCGCAGGTTGGAACGAACATGTCGCGGGTGGTCAGGGTTTTGGGATTGGCGTCGAGCTTGAGCAGATCTCGTTGTGCGGCAAACATCACGCCATGCCGGGACTCGTTGTAGATCTCAATCTGCGAGTGGTCTGGGCCCATGTGGCACTGGGCGCAGGTAGTCGGCAGGCGGGCGAGCGCGACGGAACTCGTGTGGCGCGCGTGGCACTCGGTGCAAGTGCCGATGGTGCCGTCGTCATTGGGCCTGCCAATGGAATGACATTGCTCGCACCCGGAGGCCATGGCCGAGGAACCCTCTGCGGTCACAAAGGGATGGGGAGGACGCTTTGTGCCCCCGGGTTGATATTGCTCGCTGAAGGCGACCTGATCGGGGCTGAGGCCCTTTTCGCCGTAGATTGCGGCCCAACTTGGCGCGGCGTGGCGACTGCGCAAGAACTCCTGATAAATGCCTTCGTGGCAACTTCGGCAGTTGCCTGAGGTGAGATGCGTGGCGATGACAAAGCCGTGATGGTCCATCTTCTTCTGGCCGGGGCCAGGCTGATGGCAGTCGAGGCAGTTAACGCCCTTTTTGGCGTGGGCGCTCATCTCGTACTCGTGGACGACGGAGTACTGAAGGCGCGCGTGGCACTCGGCGCATTTGCCGCTGGCCAGAACATAGTCCGCGGTGGGCTGCTCAGTTTCAACCCGAGGCCGGGCTCGATTGACGAGGAAGGCCCCAAGAATGAGACCAAAGGCAACCGTAACAGCGATGAAGACAGATCGAAAGGACATGGCGCCTCAATGCGACGGGTTGAATGAATGCAGCACGCTTGTTTCGTCGGACTTGAAGAGGGTAGCGCAGGCGTCATTGCATGGGAAGGGACTTTTGTCACAGGAAGGGTGGGGAACCCGGAATGGCGGTGCGTTGCATCAACGCAAAAATGCAAGCCCGGGGCGGGCTTGCATCGCGAGTGAGCCGGAATGCGGCGACTTTGGGCGGGGCTACTTGCCGGACTTGGCCGGTCCGGAGATGGGAGCGGCGCCGTCGAGAACAGAGTGACTGTGCTCGCCGCGTACGTACAGGACGGTCAAGGTGAGCGACGTGACCATGAATATGATCGCCGACCAGGTGGTGAGACGCGTCATGACGTTGGCTGCCGCGCGGGGACCGAAAGCGGTCTGCGAACCCTGGCCGCCGAAGGCTCCTGCCAGGTCGGCAGAGCGCCCCTGCTGCAAGAGAACTACGCCAATCAGGAAAAGGCTGACGATGACATGCACCGTCATAACAAAGTAGAAGAGAATCTGCATGATGTGGGCTGCTTTCCAACCTTTGCCCGGAAGTGCCGGACGCAAGCAATCTGATGGTGCGGAAGGCGGGACTTGAACCCGCATGCCTTTCGGCGCCACCCCCTCAAGATGGTGTGTCTGCCAATTTCACCACTTCCGCACAGGGACAACTCCCTGAGTATAACAAAGCGGAGGATGGTGCGCGAGAACGTCCGGTCCGTGGCTGCACCGCTTCGCGAGCCTGCGAAAGTAACATGCGGACATCGGGTTCGAGCAACCAAAATGACCTGTGCGCTTCTGATAAGGGTAGCGGATTCCGTGGAGCTTTCCGATTAAGGACGGTTGTTGCCATGAAATGCCTGACCGGCATACTCCTTCTTGCAGGTGTCGCCCTCGTCACCACAGGATGCAGCACCAAGTCTCACTCCAGCAGCAGCTCGACCGGCTCGAACTCCGGACTGACCTTTGCTCCCGGTTCCTCATTCTTGTTCGCAACGGAGTTTGGCACGAACACATATGACGCAACCACGCAGCAGGGGGATACGGTCACCGGAGTTGCGCAGGACAGCCTGAACAACGTCTATGTGGCTGGCTACACTGCCGGCAATCTGCCTGGATTCACGGTTTCCGAAGGTGTATTGAAGGGAGTAGTTTTCCAGCTCACGGGAACCGGTGGCCTGGTATGGAGCCGGGAACTGACGAGTGGCAAGGGTGACACGATTGGCGGAATGGTAAATGTGGGCAGCAACGTGATCGTGGCTGGCACGACCTTCGGCGCCTATCCTGGCTTTTCCAATCCAAGCGGAATCGGCGAGATATTCCTGGGCAATTTTGACATGGCGGGAAATCTGATCTGGCTGTATCAGTACCCGGCAACGAGCAGCATTTCGGTGGAATCGGTGGCGGGCGACTCCAGCGGAAACGTCATTGTGGGCGGGGAGATTGCCGATGGGACAGGCGGCAATGACCTCTACCTCTCGAAGTTCGACTCTAAGGGGAATCAGGTCTGGTTCATGACCTTCGGCAGCGGCGCGCAGGACGGATTAAGCAGCATCACGGCAGACAAGAGCGGCAACATCTATGCGACCGGGTATACCAGCGGGCCATTTCCCGGCGGCCCCGGAACCTCCACGCCAATGCTCTTCGTAGGCAAGTTCAGTGGCTCCACCGGCGGCAACGTATGGGTTCAGCAGTCGAATACCAATCCGGGCCTGGCCGGCCTCACGCCTTCGGCCATCACTGCGACGACCGATGGTCAACTCTTTCTCGAAGGCCAGACCGGGACAGATCCATCGAGCACCCAAATTCAGGTGATGAAGATGAGCGCCTCTTCGGGAAGCATCACCTGGAGCTACCACTTTGGCGCAGGTACACAGAATCTGCCCGGTCAGGGGATTGTGGCGGACGCCAGCGACAACCTGTACGTGGCGGGCATTACCAACGGAGCGCTGGTATCTGGTGCGACGGCGGGATCAGATGACGTGTTTCTGGCGAAGTTGTCGTCAAGCGGCACGGCGGTCTGGGCGCAGCAGATCGGAACCGGCAAGGAAGGGCAGCGCAACGCATCTGGACTGCCGGTCTTCAGCAATGCAACGCCCCTCTATCTCAACCTTGGCAGTCAGGGTGTCGCGTTGGCGGGAATGACGTATGGCCAGTTTGCAGGCTTCAGTAATCCCAATGCATATGCTGAGTTGTTCGCGGCGGAGTACGGGCCGTAGCAGGATTCGCCTCGCGGGCGCTCAGAAGCCAAGGCGCCTCATCCACGCTGCCAGTTCCCGCTGATCGGGCGTTCCCGCTTCGTGCGCGGCGCGCACGCTGAGGCGGTCGGCAACGGGGCGGTTCTGGCTCAGTTTGAATTTGCCCTCGATGCGGGAGATGGGAATCCGGAAGCCCACGATGCCAGCGAGCATGGTAGTGCGATAACCCTGCGGCAGGTTCTCCCAATGATCCAGATAGGCCGGCTCGTGCGCCGCGATCAATCCGCGCAGCAGCGCTTCCTTTCCAGAATCGTCCTCGACAAGCTCGACGATGCCGTAGGCATGCACTGCAATGTAATTCCAGGTGGGAACCGAGAGATCCTCTTCGTACAGCGTGGGTGAAACGTAGCTATGCGGACCGGGAAAGACAACCAGCGCCTCGTTCCCTCCGAGGGCCTTCCAGTGCGGATTGGCACGCGCGAAGTGACCTTCGAGGACGCCGTGCTCGCCTTCGTCCTTCACGACCAGCGGCAGGTGCGTGGCAACAAGCGCGCTGGGACTGAGATCCGTACCGATTCCAAAAAGGATGGCGAAGGAGTAGCTTCGCATGGCCTCCAGCAGTAGGCTTCTGTCCGTGACCTGATTGGGGCGAGGAGTGTACATCGAGATTCCTATTGGATGCGCTCAAAACGATAGCCTGCCTCGCGCAGAGCGTGGCTGATCGCGGTGATGTGCGTAGAGCCGCGCGTCTCCAGCGTCACGTCGATTACCGTTTCGCCGAGGCTTACGCCATAGTAGGCGCGATTGTGAATGGTCTCGACAATGTTGGCCCGTTCGCGCGCAAGAATCTCGGTCAGGTTCAGCAAAGCGCCGGGACGGTCCTGCAGGTAGACGCGCACGCGCACAAGGCGTCCGTCCTTAACGAGACCGCGTTCGATGATCTTGGCGAGAAGGGTAACGTCGATGTTGCCGCCGCAGACGAGAACGACGGTGCGGCGATGGCGCAGCTTGGTCTTGGCCTGCACCACCGCGGCTAGGGCCGCGGCTCCTGCGCCTTCCGCGAGGGTCTTCTCTTGCTCGAGCAACATGAGAATGGCGCTGGCGATCTCCTCGTCGTCCACCGTCACGATCTCATCGACGTAACGTGAGACCATGCGCAGGGTGATGTCTCCCGCGCGGCGCACGGCGATGCCGTCAGCAATGGTGGCCTCTGCGCTGATGGTGACGGGATGCCCGGCCTCGCGCGCACGCAGCATGGAGGGGAGCCTCTCGGGCTCAACGCCAATCACGCGGATCTTCGGATTTGTCTCTTTGAGCGCGCAGGCCACGCCGCTGATGAGTCCGCCGCCGCCGATGGGAACGACCACCGCCTCAATGTCGGGCACCTGGTCGAGAAGCTCGAGGCCAATCGTTCCCTGGCCGGCAATCACTTCGGGATCGTCGAACGGGTGAATGAAGGTGCGGCCCTCCTCAACGCGGCGGCGGATCGCCTCATCGCACGCTTCGTCATAACTGGCGCCGTGCAGGATCACCTCGGCGCCGAAGGCGCGTGTGGCCGCGACCTTGACGAGCGGAGTGGCAAGGGGCATGACGATCTGTGCCCGAATGCCGCGCGCCGCGGCATGAAAGGCGACTCCCTGCGCGTGATTGCCTGCGCTGGCAGCGATGACGCCACGCTTGCGCTCGGATTCGGAGAGCGTGAGGAGCTTGTTCAGAGCGCCGCGCTCCTTGAAAGATCCGGTGCGCTGAAGGTTCTCCAGCTTTAGATGCAGCGGCAGTCCGGTCAGCTCCGACAGGTGGTGCGAGAGGTGACAAGGAGAGACATGAATGGCTTCGCCGATGCGGGCCCGCGCCACCTGAATGCTGGATAAGGTTACTTCTTCCAATTGGTGTCTCCTCAATGCGCCAGCGGGTCAGACACGAAGGCCACCTCTGCCTGTGCTGGAGGTGGCCCACTGACTTTCCCGATAGTTGTCTCGCGTTCTGTCAGTTCGGGTTCCCAGCGGAGCAGATGGGCCGGGGCATTCGACAGTGCTTCGTACAGACACACATCCACATCCACGCACAGCGAACGAAATGAGGGAAGGGGTTGTGCATGCAATGAGCTAAGTAGAGCAGAGTGTGGAGTATCGCGTCAAGAATCCGGGGATGGAGTGCGGGAGAGTTGCCGGAAGGAAATATGGATTTTGAAAGCCGGCGGTAAAAGTGCCCGAAGGCATTTGACAGCCTGGACGGGCGAGCGCAAAATATGACCAGTAGTCAAGTATGACTGAGCGTTCATAATGAAAGAGCAAGAATCAAAGACGACGGCGACTGAGGTGGCCATAGCGGTGCGACAAACGGACCGCCGCCAACGCAAAGCAGCCGAAACCAGGCTGCGGATCTTTCGTAGCGCGTTGCAGCTCTTTGGCGAACGCGGCTTTGGCAACGTGACGGTCGAGGAGATTGCCGATGCCGCCGATGTGGGGAAGGGAACATTTTTCAACTATTTCGAGAGCAAGGAGCACGTGCTCGGTGTCATGGCTGAGGTGCAGTTGGCGCACGTGCAGGAGGCAGTGCAACATGCGCAATCGGGCCGGCAAAGCATTCAGTCCAACTTGCGCCACCTCTTTGTGAAGCTCTCGGAGGAGCCCTGTCGCAGCCCATTTCTGGCGCGGACTTTCATTGGGACATTTCTGGCGAGTGAAGGAGTAAGGCGCATGCTGGATGCTCGCATGGCGACGGCGAGACGCATGTTCTGCGAGCTCATCGCCAGCGGTCAGAGGCGCGGTGAGATCCATGCGCGTCTGGACCCCGAAGAGGTTGCGCTCCAGATGCAGCAGTCTCTGCTGGGCACAGTGCTTCTTTGGTCGCTGCATGAAGAACCAGAAGTCAAGGTTTGGATCGAGAAGAGCTTCCGGCACTTCTGGAGCGCGGTCGCAGCTCCGCGCAAGGGGAAGAAGCAATGATTCGGAAAGTGTGGTTCATTGTAGCGGCGGTCATACTCCTAGGCGGAAGATGCGGAATGGCGCAGGGAGCCGGGCAACAGGCGCCGGTGCGGCTGACCTTGTCTGAGGCTGTCAGCCGGGGATTGCAGGCAAATCTGAGCGGGCTGCTCGCCGGAGCGCGAACAGACGCAGCGGCAGGGACACGCCTTCGCAGGCTCTCGGCCGCGCTGCTTCCACGGGTGAATGCGCAGACGTATGCGAACTACCAAAACCGCGATCTGCGCGCCTTTGGAATTTCACTGCCGGGTATGCCGGAAGTCGTTGGGCCGTTCTCCAACTACGATATCCGGCTTTATGCGCAGCAGAACCTGTTTGATCTGCAGGGACTGAATCAGCTGCGTGCGAGCAACCACGATGTGGAAGCCGACCGCATGGATGAGCAGGATGCAAGGGATCTGATTGTGAGGGCGGTTGCAGCGCTGTATCTGAACGGCGAGTCGCAACAGGCTCGCGTCGCAGCGGCTGAGTCTCGGGTTACGGCTTCGAGTGCGCTGTGGAAGCTCGCGAGCGATAAGCACGATGCCGGCACGGCGACCGGGGTCGATGTGCTTCGTGCGCAGGTGCAGCTTGCCAACGATCGCCAGGCACTGTTGGAGGCTCAAACGGAATCCAAGCAGGCTTTGCTTGCTCTGGCGCGCAATTTGGGGATGAGTCCGGGAACGCCGATTGAGCTTGCGGAGTCGTTGTCGTATCAGCAGCAGACAGCGGAGGGTGTCGATACGCTCATCGCAACTGCCGCCGCACAGCGCGCGGACTACCGGTCCCTGGAAAGCCAACGAAAAAGTCTGCTCGATCGACAGCAGGCGAACCGCGCTCGTTCCTATCCAAAATTGAGTGTGAATGGAAACTTTGGCGGCATAGGCCGCAGTGTCGGTGGCATGCAGGCGACAGGATTGATTCAGGGGCAGATCGACTTCACACTGTACGATCGCGACCGGGACGGCGAAGCCATCGAGATCCGCAGCCAGCTGCGCAGCGTGGACGAACGGATGGCGGATCTGCGCCGCGGCATCGAAGAGGATGTGCGTTCGGCGCTTCTGAACCTGGATTCCGCGGCGCAACAGGTGGAAGTTGCGCGACAGGGGCAGGAACTGGCGCAGCGCGAGCTGACGATGGCGCAGGATCGATTTGCGCAGGGCACCGCAAACAACGTGGAAGTCGTGACGGCGCAGGATGAACTGGCGCGTGCGCAGGAGAACTACATTGTTGCCGTCACGAGCCACGTCGATGCAAAGTTTGCCCTGGCACGCGCTCTGGGCAACTCAGACAAGAATCTGACGGAGTGAAATTCATCGCTGCGAACAGTGTTTCGCAGAGCGCGCAGCGCGGGGTGGGTAAGGAGAAGAAGCGATGAAGCGGATTCTGAGAATTGTGATTCTGCTGGTGATTGCGGTCGCCGCGGGAGTGTTCTTCTACCGGGAACGACACGCGAAGCCCGTGGACCGGAATGAGGTGATCCTGTCTGGCAACATCGAGGCGCATGAGAGCCTGGTGAGCTTTCGCGTGCAGGGCCGCATCGTGGATCTGCCGGTGGAAGAAGGGCAGCAGGTAGAGGCAGGCGCGTTGCTGGCGCGGCTGGAAGATGAGGACTTCCGCCAGAAAGTACGAATCGATGAAGCCGGTGTAGAGGTACGCCAGTCCAATCTGGCTCTTGCCCTGGCGGGTACGCGTACGCAGGAAGTGGAGGCTGCGCAGCAGGCCGTGGTGGATGCGCAGGCCGCACTGGCGCAGGCAAAGCTGGACAACACGCGCATCCAGAATCTCTTTGCAAAAGATGAAGTGACGGCGCAGGAACGCGACCAGGCTGCCACGGCGGTGAAACGCACCCAGGCAAACTACGAGGCTGCGGACCAGCGCTATCGCGAAGCGCAGGAGGGGACGCGCAAGGAGGACATCGCGATCGCGCGCGCCAATCTCAATCAGGCGCACCAGAGCCTTGGCTTATCACGCGTGAATCTGAGCTACACGGTTCTGCGCTCTCCTGCTTCTGGAGTGATCACAGTCAGGCAGGCGGAGCTGGGCGAGGTCGTGTCGCCGGGAACCCCCGTCGTGACGCTGGCGGATCTGGACCATGTCTGGCTGCGGGCCTACATTGCAGAGCCGGATCTGGCGCGGATTCACTGGGGGCAAGAGGCGGCGATTACAACAGATTCTTTTCCAGGAAGGCAGTTTCATGGACGCATCTCGTTTATCTCGTCCGCGGCGGAGTTTACGCCGAAGAGCGTGCAGACGTACAGGGAGCGCGTGACGCTCGTCTATCGCATCAAGATTGACCTCGATAACTCCGATCATGCGCTCAAGCCAGGGATGCCGGCCGACGCGCGGATTGAACTCAGCGGAGCCGGGCAGGGCGACGCAGCAGGAAAGTGATGCAGGCTGAGAGCCAATTCGCGATATCCGTAAAAGGCCTCGCCAAGCGCTTCAATGGGGACGCGGCAGTGCAGAGCCTTGACCTGGACGTCCGCCCTGGCGAGATATTTGGCCTGGTGGGTCCGGACGGCGCCGGAAAGACGACGACGCTGCGCATGCTGGCGGGTATCTTGCCTGCGGATGGAGGCGAAATCACGCTGGCTGGTGTGGACGTGCGGCGGCAACCGGAACATGCGAAGGCGCACTTGAGTTACATGCCGCAACGCTTCGGGCTGTATGAAGACCTGACGGTCGACGAAAATGTCCGGTTCTATGCGGACCTCTTCGGAGTGCGCGCCGGAGAAAGGGAGGCGCGTTCGATTGAACTGCTGCGGGCTGCAGGGATGAGAGAGTTTCGCAGGCGGCTTGCGGGGCAGTTGTCAGGCGGCATGAAGCAAAAACTCGGATTGGTGTGCGCGCTGATTCACAGGCCGCAGGTTGTTCTGCTGGATGAGCCGACGACGGGAGTGGATCCTGTATCGCGGCGCGACTTCTGGCGCATCCTGTATGAGTTGCTCGCCGAGGGAGTTGCGATTCTACTTTCGACAGCGTACATGGATGAAGCCGAGCGCTGCCATCGCGTGGCTCTGCTGCACGAAGGCAAGAGGCTGCTCTTCGGAACTCCGGCAGATCTGAAGGCGGGCATGCAGCGCGACGTCCTCGTGATTCGCACGCAGGATCCACGTGCGGCGCGCGATGTTCTGGACGGCGCCGAAGGTATCTTTGGGTTGGTGGTGCATGGCGATGCACTGCGTGTCACGGTGGATAATGCTGCGCGGCGGCAATCTGCGCTGGAGGCGCGCCTGGGTACATTACGCGGAAGCGATGCGCGGATCGAAAAGGTGGAGCCGACAATCGAGGACCTCTTTGTGGATGCAGTGAGCGCAGAGGGCGCCAAGCATGACAAGTGAAACGCATTCAGTCGTGCTGGAAGGTCTCACCAAGCGATTCGGGAGCTTTGTCGCTGTCGATCATGTGGATCTGAAGGTGCGCCGAGGTGAGGTCTTTGGATTTCTCGGGCCCAACGGTGCGGGGAAGTCGACGACCATTCGCATGCTGTGTGGGCTTCTGCGACCAAGTGCGGGCCGTGCGACGGTGGCCGGGTACGATGTGGCCCACTCTCCGGAGCAGGTGCGGCAGCGGCTGGGCTATATGTCGCAGAAGTTTTCTCTGTACGCCGATCTCACGGTGATGGAAAACATTCGCCTCTTTGCCGGTCTCTATAGCGTTCCTGAGAAGGACAAACGGGAGCGCATCGCGTGGGCGCTCACAATGTCGAATCTCAATGGCCGTGAAAATCTCATCACCGGCGCGCTGCCGGGCGGGTGGAAGCAGAGGCTGGCGTTGGGGTGCGCTGTTCTGCACAAGCCGCCAATTCTGTTTCTGGATGAGCCAACGTCAGGCGTAGACCCAATTGCGCGGCGTCAATTCTGGACGCTGATTCATCAGATGGCGGATGAAGGCGTGACCGTGTTTGTCACAACGCACTATATGGAAGAGGCCGAGTACTGTAATCGCCTTGCGCTGATTGATCGCGGAACCGTTGTCGCGCTTGGCAGCCCGTCCGAGCTGAAAGACAAGGCCGTCGAAGGCGACCTTCTCTTGCTGGAGTGTTCGCATCCGGGCGAAGCGCTCGAATCGCTGCGACGCGTGCCTGGGGTGAGGGACGCCGCGGTGTTTGGCAACGCAATTCACCTTGTCGTTGAGGATGCATCCACAGCAGAGCCGGCGATCCGCAACGCGTTGCTGCGCCTCTCGAATGAAGTGAGTCGTCTGGAAAGAATTCGTCCAAGTCTGGAGGATGTGTTTGTCGCGCTCACGGCGTCAAGACGGGCAGCAAGGGAGCAAACGACATGAACCTGCGGCGAACACTGGTGATGGCGCGCAAAGAGCTGCTGCACATCGTGCGTGATCCGCAGAGCCTTGCGATTGTGATTGCGATGCCGGTGATTCTGGTGCTGCTTTTCGGCTACGGCGTGAATATCGATCTCAAGGGCCTGCCAGTCGTTGTGCTGGATCAGGAGGGTTCGCAGCAGAGCCAGGACCTGCTGAAGCATCTCCAGGCGAGCAGCTACTTTCACGTCTCTGCCTCGGTCAATCAGTACGGCGCCTTGACGCGTGCGCTGGATCGCGGTGATGCAAAGGCAGGCGTCGTCATTCCATGGGACTTCTCTCAACGCCTGCACGAAGGCGGTCCGGTGCAGGTTCAGGTCCTGGTGGATGCGACGGACGATAACTCGGCCAATATCCTGACGGGTTACCTGCAGAGCGTGATTCAGTCTTACTCTGCGCAGTTGCAAGGTGAGTGGCTGCAAAATCATGGAGTGGCGGCTCCTGAGGCCGCCGTCGTGGTGCAGACGCGGACCTGGTACAACGAAGACCTGGAGAGCAGCGCCTTTATCATTCCGGGAATTCTGGCTCTGGTGATGTCGGTGATCGGCGCATTCCTCACCTCACTGACCATCGCGCGCGAGTGGGAACGCGGCACAATGGAGCAACTGATCTCGACGCCAGTGAGCGCGGGTGAGATTATGTTCGGCAAGCTTCTGCCGTATTTTGTGCTGGGAATGATGGACACCATTCTCTGCGCATTGCTGGCCATCTTCTGGTTCAAGGTTCCGTTTCGCGGATCGTTTCTGACGCTGATGATTGCCTCGGCCATGTTTATGATCGTGGTCCTGTCGATGGGCTTCTTCATCTCCGTCCTGGCCAAAGGGCAGTTTGCAGCCAGCCAGATTGCTTTGATCACGACGTTTCTCCCCGCCTTCCTGCTCTCCGGTTTTCTGTTCGCGATTGAACAGATGCCGGTCCCTCTGCAAGTGGTGACGCACATCATTCCTGCTCGCTACTACGTGACGGTACTTAAGAAGATCTTTCTCAAGGGCGCACCTGCGGCGTTGCTGTATGCGGATCTGATTCCGCTCGCCATCTTCACTCTTGTTCTGGGCGTGCTGGCGACGCGCTCGTTTCACAAGCGGCTGAGTTGACAAGGAGCGGATATGTGGTCGCGGATGAAGCAGATGATCGTGAAGGAGTTCATCCAGGTGCTGCGCGACAAGCGCACACGCTTCGTTCTGATTATTCCGCCCATCGTGCAGATGCTCGTCTTCGGATACGCTGCCAACTTCGAGGTGCATCACGTCCCGGCCATCGTGCTCGACTATGACCACAGCCAGGAGAGCCGCGACCTGCTCTCTCACTTCACCGCGAGCACGTACTTTGATGTGCAGCCTGCGGCAACGGACAGGACACAGTTTCACAACGCGATTGAGCGAGGCGACGCAGCGGTAGGGATTGAGATTGACGCGGGCTTTGCACAGGCACTGCGCAAAGGGCAGCCGGCGCCGGTGCAGGTGATTGTGGACGCCACCAACTCAAACAGTGCGCTGATTGCGGCCGGCTACGTCTCCCAGATTGCCGCAGGCTTTGCGCAGCAGGTGCAACAGGACCGCATTGCGAGCATCACACCGCAATGGATTGCCGTGGTTCCTTCAGTCCAACTCGAGCAGCGTCCCTGGTACAACCCCGATCTGCGGAGCCGATGGTTCTTCGTGCCGGGCATCATCGGCAGCCTCACGTTGGTGCTGGTGATCACACTGACGGCCTTCGGCGTCGTGCGCGAGAGAGAGATCGGGACGCTGGAGCAGATTATGGTGACGCCCATCCGCCCCGCCGAGTTCATCCTGAGCAAGACGCTGCCGTTTTTTCTGGTGGGATGGTTTGACGTATCGCTGATCGCAGCAGTTGGATCGCTGTGGTTCAAAGTGCCGTTTTACGGGCATGTGTGGGTTCTGGCTCTGGGCTCAGTGATGTTCCTGCTGTGCATGCTGGGCGTTGGCCTGCTGATCTCCACCGTCTCGTCCACACAGCAGCAGGCAATGGTCACGTCGTTCTTCTTCATCATGCCGGCCGTCACGTTCTCGGGTTTTGCATTCCCGATCAGCACGATGCCGCAATGGCTGCAGTGGCTCACCTATGCGAGTCCGCTGCGCTATTTCCTCGTGGTTTTGCGAGGCTCTTATCTCAAGGGGGTCGGCATCGATATTCTGTGGCCCCAGATCGCCGCCATGACGGGTTTGGCCTTCCTGTTGCTTACGGTCGCCATCCTGCGCTTCCACAAATCTCTTGACTAGGCCGGCGCGCGGGAGGAACCAGCAAAAACACCCTCCGCAACGCCGGAAACAGGGAACGTGAAGAAGTCCTGCTGCACGGGGCGACTCGGGAGTGTTACTTTACCCTTTGGCTGGGCAGAGCCGGCACGCGACGCGAATTGGGCCGGGCAGGGGCTCCGCCGATGCAGGTTGGTTCAGGCTTCAGGGGAGCGGACGTCAAATGATGGAATTTCATATCTCGCGGGATGTTCGGGCTCGCTATCAGTTTGATGCGTCGCTCTTTGCCTATGACGGCAATGTAGTATTCGGCGACCTGGGCGCCTGCCGTGCCTTTGCGTACCGCATGAACCAGGTGCGGAAGGCGGACCAGTTTCCGGATCAGGCCGTCCATGCCGGAGCGCTGTTTGCGATGGGCCTGATCGACGAGGCCAGCCACGTGCTGATGGCGCGCTATCGCGAGCAGCACGACCCCGAAGTGATGAAGGCTGCGTTGGACTGGTTCGGCTCTCGCGTGGGCGCGGACGAACTGGACCGGCTGCTGCTGACGTTTGTCGAGCATTTCCCCGGTCAGAGCGTGATGCGCGGACGACAGACTCCGCAGGAGTGGCTGGCCGGGCAGACCGAGGGCATGTCTCACCGCGAAGCCGCGCTCGAAGAGCTGCTGTTGCTGTGGACGGCCAACCGTAACGATGCCTTCAAGCCATTCGAGGAGCTATTTACCGAGAAGGCGCTCGCGGAAAAGACCGTCTACCGGCAGGTGACAAAGGAGTTGCCGGAGTATTTTGCGACTCGCCCTCTGATCGCGATGCCGGATGCGCGCAAGCTGAACCTGCTGGATGTGCTTCGCGCGCCGGCGCTTGGCTCGCCCAACTCGCTCAGCGACCAGCTTAAGCTCATTCGCGACCTTTGGAAAGTGCTGCTGGGCGATAGCCTGGACCGCCTGCTGATGATTGGCGGCGAGATTCTGCGCGAAGAAGAGCTTGCCATATGGATGCAGTTCAATCCGGATGCAAACCGAGCGCGCTCTGCCGCAGAGGAAGCCGCGCGGCGGCGGCGCGAGCGCGGAGAGCAGCAGTGGCCCTCGATTGTGAGCGAGTCGCAGGTGCCCGTCTTCGGCGACCCCGCGCACGAGTACGAAAAGTTCAGCCAAGATACGGCGTGGATGCCGAATACGGTGCTCATCGCGAAGAGTACCTATGTGTGGCTCGCGCAACTGAGCAAGCAACACGGACGGCATATTCGCCGCCTCGATGAGATTCCCGACGAGGAACTGGCGACGCTGGCACGGCGCGGCATCAATTCGCTTTGGCTGATCGGCGTGTGGGAGCGCAGCCGCGCATCCAAGACCATCAAGCTGCTCTGCGGCA
>VFSW01001814.1_pt1 | contig 32382 bp, 32 predicted proteins | sample 5358111 | NCBI WGS metagenome assembly VFSW01 (sample SAMN11554181, study PRJNA540505) | mine drainage metagenome | isolation source: sediment from site ElyBrook_90M | place: USA: Ely Copper Mine, Vershire, VT | collected 2017
TAACAACATTCAACATCCAAGCCCAAAACTATCCACCTAAACGGGGTAGCTCCAGAAGCGTAGTCGCGGAACTGCGGAAGTATCTGCCGGGATGGAAGCAATACTTCCAACTGGCGGACACGTCGAAGAGCTTCGCTGACTACGACAAATGGCTCCGCCACCGGTTGCGTGCGCTGCAACTCAAACAGTGGAAGCGCGGCTCGAAGATCTATACCGAGATGCGCCGCCTCGGACTGCCGGACGCGATTGCGGCGCAAGCCGCACGGGTTAACCGACGCTGGTGGCATCGGGCCGCCAGGTCGGTCCACGCCGGACTCACTGCCCGCTACTACGACCGACTTGGAGTACCCAGACTTGCCGATTAACCTCAACCTTCCGAACCGCCGGATGCGGACCCGCATGTCCGGTGGTGTGGCAAGGGAGTAGCGCTGCGGCGCTACCCCCGATGCCGATTATAAGAATTGAGCGCTCTTAAGCCGCGAGCATCGAGTCCAGTTCGCCCGCGTCGTTGAGGGCTTTCAGCTCATCGTATCCGCCGACGATTTTGCCATTGATGAAAATCTCGGGTACCGTGCGGCGACCGCCCGACAACTCGACCATCTTTTGGCGCAACTCCGCGTCATCAGTCACATCGATTTCGATGAAATCAACGCCCTTACTCTTCAGCAGCGATTTGGCGCGCACGCAGTAGGGGCAAAAGGTTGTCGTATAAAGTTCAACTTTGGCCACTGGATGCCTCCATCAACATTCTTACCCGACCAGCAACGCAGGTCCAACCCAAACATAACCATCGAGGGTATCTATTTCAGGAGCACCGAGCGCGGTCCGCGCCGCACTTCTCCGATGATATAGGCGGCGCATTTTCGCCTTCGCAGCAGCGCCATAACGCGATCCGCGTCGGCAGGAGCGGCGATCGCCACCATCCCGAGGCCATTGTTGAAGGTGCGATCCATCTCGTCCTGCTCGATGCCGCCCACCCGTTGGATAAACCCAAAAATCGGCGGAACTGGCCAGCTACCGCGCTCGACGATGGCCTGGACCTTTTCGGGCATCACGCGCGGAAGATTTTCCAACACGCCGCCACCGGTGATATTCGCCAGCCCCTTGATTTTGAACTTCACAAATAACTCGACCGCGATCTTCGCATAGATGGTGGTGGGCCGCAGCAGTTCGTCGGCCATCGTGCATCCGAGCTCGTCAATGTGCTGATTGAGACGAAGCTCGCGCTCCGCGATTACCTTCCTCGCGAGCGAGTACCCGTTGGAATGCAGCCCGCTCGACGCGAGACCAATGAGAACATCTCCGGGGCGGATTTTTTTAGGATTCGGGATATTCGCGCGCTCAACCACACCAACCGCGAAGCCAGCCAAATCGTATTCGCCGGGCTGATAGACCTCCGCGAGCTGCGCAGTTTCGCCGCCAACGAGGCTGATGCCGGCGAGCGCACATCCTTGCGCGACCCACTCGACGATTTTCACCGCGACCTCGCGCTCGAGCTTGCCGGTGCCGATGTAGTCGAGAAAAAAAAGCGGTTTGGCCGCGTGGCAAATGATGTCGTTGACGCACATCGCCACGCAATCGATGCCGATGGTGTCATGGCGTCCGACCGCCTGTGCGACCTTGAGCTTGGTGCCGACGCCGTCGGTGCCGGACACGAGTACCGGGGAGCGCATCTTCTTCGCGGCGCCGAAAGCGACCAGCGCTCCGAAGCCTCCGACGCCGCCTATTACGCGGGCGGCGCCTCGGCTGCCGGTCCCGACGGCAATTTTGCGGAACAGCGGAATCAGCGATTCCTTCAGCTCGATGTCGACGCCGGCTTCCTTGTAGGTCGAGGTGAACGCCATCAGGTGTTTCGCCGCGCCACTGCGCTGGCCCGCCACGCACGGGAGCCGTCGGGGTTCATCACCAGGCCCTCGCGATAACGGAGCAATTCGAGGCCCGCGACCAGTTCGCGCAACTCATAGTGCTTGAGCAGGAAGCGCGGATCTCTCGGATGACCAATTTCGGCCTGGTCGATTAAGAAAGTCTCGGCCAACAAAATCCCTCCCGGTTTGAGCGCGCGCGCGAACTCGGGAAACAGCGCGCGGTCGAGAAAATTTACATTGATGATCGTGTCGAAGCTGCGATCGCGAAGCGCAAACCTATCGAAGTCCGCGAGCACCGGCCATATCGAGAGGCTTTGGGCATGCGCCACTTCCGCGAGGGTGCGCGTCGCAACGTCCGAGAAATCCACCGCGATGACGCGCATCCCCGCGCGCGCAATCGCGATGGAGTTGCGACCGCGTCCGGCGGCCACATCGAGCGCGAGGCCCCCGCGTGGCAGTAGCGGCAGCATCTCGACGACGAACGGCTCGGCATCACCGGCGGAGGACTTCCCACGATGCGTGTCGTTCCATTTGGCGCGCGGCTCGAACGTCACAGCACTCGCGCCAAAGAGAGTACATCGACCCGCGCCGCGCCCGCTGCCACCAGCACCCGAGCGCATTCATCGACCGTGGCGCCGGTAGTCATGACATCATCGATGAGGAGTATCCGCCGCCCCTTGATGCGCGCGGACCGCGCCACTGAAAACGCGCGCCGGACGTTGCGGCGTCGCGCGTCGTGATCCTGGCTGGTCTGCGGGGTCGTCATGCGCGAACGCATCAGGGCATCGAGCTCGATGGGTTTATCGAGACGGTGCGAAATTGTCATCGCGAGGAGCGCGGCTTGGTTGAAGCCGCGCCACCATAGCCGCCGAGGATGCAAAGGCACCGGGATGACAACATCGCAATCGGCGGTAGAGTAAGGGAGTTCGTCGCCGAGGAATTCCGCCAGCGCTTTTTGCAATGACTGATCAAGTCCGTACTTGTGTCGGCGAATCAGCGATGGCAACGAGCGCCGATCGCTTTCCGCTGAGGGACGATAACGCGCGACGGCGCGCGCGCGGGAAAAATGCGGCGGGTGATCGAGGCATTGCGCGCAGCGATCCTCGATGGACGTTGCGGATGGCATCGGCGCGCCGCAAATCGCGCAGATGGGCTCGGGGATTCTCTCGACGCGCGCGAGGCATCGCTCGCACACGCGGCGTTGGGCCTCGAGGCCGAAGCGATCGCCGCACACCGCGCATCGCGGCGGATAGAGAAAATTCGCAACATGCCGAAGCGCCACATCCACGCCCAATAGATTGTCCGATATCCGTCTAAACTCAAGCCGGTCCCGCCCGCACGGAAAGCAACTTCGGGGCGCGAGTATTAGCCAAAGTTGTGGTATACATCGGATTTATGGAAGGCCCACTCACAGGAATCAGGGTTCTCGATTGCACGACCTGGCAGCAGGCCCGGGTGGCGACCACCAGGCTGGGCGACCTCGGCGCCGAGGTCATCAAGATCGAGGAGCGCGACAAGGGCGACCCCGGACGCGCCATCATGGCGGTGGCGGGAGGCGACACTTCGCGCGGCGGACGCAACTTCTACTTCGAGGCGAATAATCGTCACAAAAAGAGTATCGCGCTCGATCTGAAGCGGCCCGAGGCGCGCGAGATCGTGCACAAGCTCGCCGCGAAGAGCGACGTCTTCGTGCAGAATTTCCGCAAGGGCGTGGCGCAGCGGCTCGGCCTCGGGTACGCGGAGTTGCGGGCGCAAAATCCGCGCATCATCTATGCGAACTCCAGCGGCTACGGCCCCGAGGGTCCCGACAGCGCCGAGCCGTCATTCGATTATCTCGGGCAGGCGCGCTCGGGCGTGATGTACACTCACGGCGTCAAGTCCGAGGAGCCGATCTATACGACCGGCGGCATAGCAGATCAGATGGGCGCCATCATGCTCGCCTATGGTGTCCTCGCGGCGCTGCTCGCGCGCGAGCGTTATGGCGTCGGCCAGCAGGTTGATGCGTCGCATCTCGGTTCGATGATGGCATTGCAAGGCCTCAACGTGTCGATGCGCACCATCATGGGCAAGGAGTTCGCGAAAAACACTCGCGACGAATCCTTCAACCCATTGTGGAATCACTATCGATGCGCCGATAACAAATGGCTCGCGCTCGCGATGCTGCAGCCGGATCGCTACTGGAAGGACATCTGCGCCGCGATGGGTTTGCAGCAGCTCGCTGAAGATCCTCGCTATGCCGACATGAAGTCGCGCGGGAAGAACGCGGGCGAGGTTATTCCGATCTTCGATCGCAAATTCGCTGAAAAGCCTCGCGCTGAATGGATGCAGATCCTGAAGGGCGGCGGCGATTTCATTTATTGCGTGGTCAACTCGGTCAACGATTTGCCCGACGATCCGCAGGTGAAGGCCAACGACTATATCGTCGAGCACGAGATCCCGGGGCTGGGCAAAACCAAGCTGATGGGAATGCCGGTGCGCCTGAGCGAGACGCCGGGACAGCCTCGCGGTCACGCGCCGGAGCTGGGCGAACATACCGAGTTACTGCTGACCGAGTTGCTCGATTATACGTGGGACGACGTCGCGCGTTTGCGCGAAGCGAATGTAATCTGACTTTTCGCATGAGGTGAGCTATGGGGACCATCACCGGGACGCTCGAGGATCGCGAGCAGATTCGCGATCTCTACGCGCACTACGCGCATACCATCGACAACCGCCGCTACGATGAGTGGCTCGACTGCTTCACCGACAACGGCGTGTTCGAGAGCCCGCGCTTCGGGAAGCATAGTGGGCGCGAGGGGTTGCGCCGTTTCACCGCCATCTACAAGGACTCGCTGGGCGGCGCCAAGCCCTTCCATCAGATAACCAACGTCATTTTCAAGATCGACGGCGACAAGGCCAGCGGCGGATGCTACTTGACCTACTACCATTGCAAGGATGGCAAGGCCGCGCTGTCAGCGGCGGGCACCTACACCGACACGCTGCGCAAGGTGGGCGGCGAATGGCGCTTCGAAAGCCGCCGGGTCAACATCGACGGCGCGAAGTAGCTCACCAATCCCGCAGAATGAAGAGAGCCTGAACATCGATGTTCAGGCTCTCATAGTAGTTAGACAGGCTGTCTAGGTCCTAGAACTTCGCGTACCATGGCGTCTCATGAGGATCCTGGATCTGGAAGTTGATGTTATATGCCGTTAGGAGAGTTCCCTGGGCATGTTGCAGGTTAATCTTCGCATTTTCGAGGTCCACGAACGCCTGCACCTGGTTGCCTTCCGCCGATACTTCCTCCTCCTGAAACTGCAATAAATCATGCGTAGTGGCCATGCCTACCCTAAAACGCACGTTTTCATCATTTAGCGACTGACGCGCATAGAACGTCGCCTGCTCGGTCGCCTGCGCCCGCTTCTGGTCCGCATATAGGTTCGCGAGCGCGTTTTCGATTTGCACCACCGCGGCCGATAGCTGCGCGCGATACTGCAGGCGGGTCTGCTCGTACTGGACCCGCGCCTGTGCGAGCGCAGCCCGAGGAGCGGCGTCGTCGATCGGCATCTGGAAGGTCAATACCGCCGCGTAGTTATAGAAGCTGAAGTTCCACATCTTGTTCAGCGCGTCGCCATAGATGCCGCCGAAGGGCAGCTTGGTGCCGGAGTCTATAACGGTGCTGCCCTGCGGTGTGCAGGTGCCCGACCCTGCCACGGGACTGGAGAATGGTCCAAAGCATTTGGAAGTACCGGCGGTATCGGTAACGCCGATTTGGGCGCCCAGGTTGAGCTGCGGAAGAACCTGATTTTCCGAGTACTGAACCTGGAGGAGGGCGGCGCGAATGGATTCACGTAGCGAGGCCAGGGAGGGGCGATATTCGACGGCCGCCCGCAGCGCTCCGTCCTCATCGAGGGTGATCGCTTCATGCGGATTGGGCAGCTGCGACGGCTGAATCTCCGCCGGCAGGAAGGTCCCCTGTGGATTGAACATGACGTCCTGACGAAGCTGGGCGCGCGCCGTCTTCAGGTTGGCCTCGGCGGTGAAAACGTTGGCCTCGGCGGTTGCGGCGGCCGACTGCGCTTCCTGGAGGTCCAGCGGTGCGAGAGTTCCGACCCGGACCGAGATCGAGTTCTGCCGCACCAGGTCCTGGTTGAACTTGAGGGCGGCTCGCGCGACCTCGAGGTTTTCCTCGCTCAGCACCACGTTCCAGTAATCACCCGCGATCGACTGCACCAAATCCTGCAGCGACTGCTCGTAGGTCCATTGCGCCTGCTTCTGACCGGATTCTGCGATGCGCACGTTGATGGTGGCGAACTGCCAGCCGAACCCTTGCAGCAGCGGCTGTGCCAGCGATATCGCGAGGGTCGGACTATAGGATGGATTGATCGAAGCGAACAATGAGTTGGAGAGCGCGCGCTCATTGTTGAAGGTGACCCCCATCGTGCCGCCGGTAATCGCGGAGAGCTTGTTCACCCCGAAGTTCCAATCGTAGAGCTTGGTGGAGGACGCGGTCGCGCCGACCAGCACCGAGGTCGCCGGCGTCACGCTTTTCACGACGTCTTCCTGCGAGGTCAGGTTCGGATCGAACGCACCATTCGCCAACCGCACCGCCTCCTGACCAGCCACCGGATTGAGCTCGATGTACGCGACATTCGGATTGTTGCGCAGCGCGATGTAAACCGCTTCCTTCAGCGTCATCTTGCGCGCGGTCTGCTCGGCGGTGCGCAGGTAGCTCTCGCTGATCAGGCTCTCAGGCGGGACCACGTGGGTGGGCGACCACTGATTCGCGAAGATTTCCGGAAACGAGAGCGCCGAATCATGATGCTCGAATTGTCCCGCGTCACGCGGCGGCACGCTGCTGTCGGGAGGCGTTTGCGGACCGATGGGTACGCTTTGGAGCTGGATGGTGCCGCTGGTCGCGGGCGCCTGCAAGGAGGCATCCGGAGGAGGCGGCGGCTGATAGGGATTGGCGGTTGATGCCGCGCCGGAACGCGGTGGCATTTGCGCACCGGCGAGGCCGGCCCTGCCCATCAGCAGGCCCAGCATCGCGATTGCGATCGCGGCACATTTCATAGACTTCGACATCTCGAAAACCCTCCTTGCCATCACGTCCGCCCCTTCGACGCCGGCAATCGTGCGATTACAAGAGCTTGCACAGTCCGATTCGGGTCGCGATTATATCCAAGACCGTTTGCGTTGTCTGTGAACCGAAGCGAGATCAATAGTCAGTGAATATATACGTGGAAGGACGAATGCGGCGACAACCCCGGTTCATCATCGCGATCGTCGCGCTGCTCGGGTTCTGTTTGATGGAGCTGGCGGCGAATTCCCGCGCGCTCGCGCAGAGCAACATTCCCGCCGGTACGCCGCTGATTCCGTCGGTGACGGGGCCGCTGTCGACCAGCGGCTCGAACGCCGCAGCCACCACGCGAACGCTGACGCCGCTCAGTCTTCCCGCCGCCGCGCCGGTCGCGGCTGCTCCCGGAGCTCCCGCGGCATTATCAACCGTCAGCGCGCTGCCCACGCTGGCGCCGGCGCCAGCCGTGGTCGCGGGCGGCATCGTTCCGATTCCGCAGTCGGTTTTCACCTGCGCCTGCTTCGGAGTCGGTCTCGGCACCCAATGGGTGGGGAGGGTTCAATCGACGAATTTTTTGAACGCCAGCACCGCGGCCGCCGCGCAATGCAGTTCGTATGCGCAAAACAGCGGCACCCAGTCTCCCTACATCACCCCGTCCGGTGGCGTCAGCTTGGGGCGCAGTCCATATCCGACGGTGAATCCGGTCGCCGCGCCGGGCGATGTCGCGGCCGGTTTCCGCGGCACTACGGTATTTACCCAGACCTCTGCGGTGCAGGGCGGCCCTCCGCCGCGCGCAGCAGGATGCGCGCGATGCGCCTGCGACTAGCTCAGCATCTTTGCTAATTCACCGGGAACGGGCGCCGATACTTTGCGCACGCCCGACGCCGGCGAGTCGAACTCCATTTCCGCCAAATGCAGCCAGAAGCGCCCGGCGCCCAGGTCCGCCGCCGCGCCGCTATACAGTTCATCGCCGACGATTGGATATCCCGCATCCGCAAGATGGACCCGTATCTGATGCCGCATGCCTGTCGAGGGCGTCACGGCGACCAGCGAAAAATTTCCGACCCGACGGATCGGCTCGACGCGGGTGAGGGCAGGCCGGGCACCGAGCTTCGCGACCTCGGCTTCATCGGATACCACGACCATCCGGCGCGGATTCTTCGGATGATGCGCGATCGGCTGGTTGAGGTTCCGCGACGTCTTCAGATTTCCTGACACCAGCGCGAGATACTTTCGCTTGATGGCGCCGGAGCGAATCGCGCGCCGCATCGTCGCGAACGCATCGCCAGTGCGCGCGATCATCAGCGCTCCCGAGGTTCCATTGTCGAGGCGATGGATGAGGCCGCCCTCGACGGGTTTCTCCCCGATATCGGCAGTCTCCGGAAACCGCGCCACGATGGCATTCATCACGGTGCCGCGTTCTCCCCGCCTCAGCGGATGGCAGGGAATGCCGCCGGGTTTGTTTACGATGATGAGCGCGGGATCCTCGAATAGAATCTCGAGGTGGACATCGGGATCAGGTTCGATCGCGGCGCGCGGCGGCGGCGCTTCGACCTCGACATTATCGCCCGGGTTCACGATCGCGCCCTTGATGCCGCGCCGTCCATTGAGCAGCACCGCGCCGCGCGCCACCATCTCCCGCGCATCGCGCCGCGAGGCCGCATGCCCGGTGCGCACCAGGTAATGATCGAGTCGTTCGGCGCTGGTATTGGTATCCATTCTGACCGTGAAGCTTAGCGCGAAGCTTAAGATAGATCGGCGACGACTGTCGAATTCGGCGAGGCGAGAGAAGCGGACGGGCAGGTGCACTCGCGCTACGGCGAACAAACCAGCGTCGCGCTGTGACCGGAGCGTGCAATCTTCAGGTGGCTGACTTAAACGACGTGGCGACTGCGTCTCTCTTTGAATTAGTCTTTTGGAGCACGGGGATTCTCCAAAACGTGCCGACCCATCCCTGCGCCAATCCTTGAAGGGAGCGTCAGCAGGCGACCCAATCTACTATACACACCCGAAGCGGTTGCTGTGACGGGCACCCGTCACGAAAAGAGCGCGACGCTGTTACGAAATTTCACCGCACCAGAGTGGACATATTGTGCGAAGCGACGGCGACAATTTCGCCCACCCGGCGCGGTCACAAAGACGACTGGCGTAGTCGCAGGGAAAATACCGAATGAGTGCGGCTATGCGGTCGAGGAGCTTCGATGGCGAAAGTGAAGAAGGTGCGCGCGAGGCGGTGCATCGGAATGCTTACCCGCTAACCGCCAGGAAATCTACGCCTGGTAGAAAGGCTCGGATTCCGCGCCGCTGACGACCGAAACCGGTTCAAACCCACCATTTAGATCACCACGACTCCGAGCCCACGAAACCGCCGAGCGATATATTGCAATCGCTACCGCAGCTATGGCTGCTCCTCCGATCATATCTGTTCCGTAGTGATGGCCCACGAAGGGAGTCGCCAAAAGCACGATGATGTTAAGCGCGGCAAACGGAACAAACGACCCACAAGGTGGACGATGCACGTAAATGAAAACGAGGGCGACGGCGGCATGAAATGAGGGAAACGCGACAATGCCCCACTCGCTGGTGAGGGCGACGGCTTTCATCGTCCCATCTCGCACCTGCAATAGCGCGGTAGTCCACGGAGGAAGGGTTCCACCAGCCATTGGCCCCATTGCCGGGACGAATCCGGAGATCACCACCGCTTGGAGGGCCGCAAGCATTGCGACCCATAGCAGCTCTCGATTGCGATCCTCATTTCCGGTCAACGCGAAAATCGCGACCGATGCGACGATCTGAAAGAAAAGGCTGGAGTACGCGATTCTCAAGATCGTGCTGACGGTCTGATGCGACCGAACTAAGGTGAACCATCTGGACCAATCGAAGCCTGCAGCTCGGTCCAAACCGCAGAGTTGAGCGTCGCAGAGCGGAAAGTGCATAGTCGCGGCCAGATAGGAGTAACTGTTAACTACGAAAGGAAAGGCCAGCCAGAGCGCGACGCAATATCCAAAGTCGCGGCACCGCGGATTGCTCTTGTAGCAGTCAAAGAACAGTCCAAATCCCAAGGGAGCTGCGATCAGCAGGGCCGCTTCAGGGAGAGCCTTGAATCTGAATCCAAGATGACCCGACCAAATCGAATCGAGCAAACCGACTGAAATTATGACAAGCCACGCCCACTTCAAGCTACCGCGAGCCGCCCAGTCTGTTCGCCCCTCTGTACTCATTTCTGTACATCGTGTAGGGGTAAAGAAAGCGAGTCAAGTAGAGCGAATCGCGTCACTTTGTTGGTTGAGCTTGAAGCTTGTGCGGAGAGCAAGGAGCGCGGCGGCAGGTGCTAACAGAGGGTAGAAGGGATGAGACAGAAAATAGAAATACTCGCAGTCCTCGTGATCGTTGCGTTGATTTTCCTGTATTCCTTAAATTTTGGCGCCTTTCATCTTGGGTAGTCGGCACGGGCAGCCAGAAGAGATCTTTGGACTATGGAAATCATAGGCCGTTCGGTGTCAACAGCGTGAATCCGCTGGAGCTAGGCGACTCACAGATTCCGAAGTTCGAGTCGAAATTAGTAATCAGCCGAAGTGACCTGAAGAAGCCCGCGGGGACGTATTACTCGCTACTCTCGGCGTCGCCATGGACGGTAGTCCTGTCGATCGCGCTTGCGACCGCCGACAACTTTGCCGACCCCGATCTTTGGATACACATGCTAACCGGTCAAACCACACTCCGCACGGGTCGTATTCCGCGGTTCGATAGCTATTCATACAGTGCGGCGGGAATGCCGTGGCATAACCACGAATGGTTGTCACAGGTGGCACTGGCCTTCTGTTATGCACACCTTGGGATATTCGGCCTTAAGCTTCTGAAGGTTGTGGTGACGAGTATCGTGATAATCGCGTTGGGGATCGGAATTTCTGCTACCAATGCGTCGGGGCGGGTGCAACGGCTGACGCTGATTTTCAGTGCCGTTGCGCTAACCTTCCAGATGGAATTTCGACCGCAACTCTTTACCTTCATGATGATGAGCATCGTAATGTCATCAATCGCGATCGAGGTCTATCGAGGTTCGGTGACCCTATGGTGGTTGATTCCGATCTTCGCCTTATGGGCGAATTTTCATGGCGGGTACATCGTCGGACTGGGCGCGATGAGCATTGCGACAACGGTCTTGTTTCTCCAGGAGTTCGGAGGCACGTGCGACAGACGCTCAGCGTGGCGGTTAGGAGTAGTCACCCTCGGGTGCGCCGCCGCGACGATTCTCAATCCGTTCGGGGTTGGTTTGTGGACGGGTGTAGCTCATTCTGTCCGCGACCCCCTTATCCACCAGATAGTCAATGATTGGGTGCCGCTGCCCAAATTGATGTTATCAACGTGGGCGATTCCAAGCCGGAAGTACTGCAGCATGTTCTTCCCCTGTTACTGTTTGGCGGATTTATCGCCTCGGTTGCGGTTGCTCGTGATCTTGAGGATGCCGCATTGGTGGTGATCGCGGCAATTTTCATCGGCGCAGGTTTCTATGCTGCACGCAACGTGGCGCTGGCGGTGATTGCGGTCGCGATTCCACTGGCGCGCCATACCAGTTTGGCATTAGAGCGAAGGCAGGACGCCAGGGTCGGCGAGCGGCGAAGAATTGCGAGTGAACCTCCGGCCATACTGCTGGCGCTTTGCGCATTGGGCATCGCGATTGCCGGCGGAAGTTTTTCAACTCGCCTCAAAACATGGAAGCCCGTGCCCGCCGCTGCGCTGGCGTTCATGAAGCAGCACCAACTCCGTGGCAACCTGCTCGGTCAGTTCGAGTGGGGCTCCTATATACTCTGGCACAGTAGCGATGATTTCAAAGTCTACATCGACCCGCGCGGCGAGTTGGTCTACACAGACAAGCAGGAGGGAGATTATGCAACTTTCTATTACGGAAAGGAAGGGGCAGATCGCCTGCTTGACGAATTCCCACATGATTTCGTGCTAGTCGGTGCGCATACCAAGGGCTGTGATCTCGTCAAAAAGAACTCGCGCTGGCATTTGCTGTATAGCGATCAAACTGCCGCACTTTTCGGACGTAATGCTCTGCCCGGACAAGCGCCGGTGATAGGTAATGTCGCCGGCATCGACGGCGACCCCGCCGATACATATTTCCCCTAACGAAAATGCCTGCTTGCCTAGTCTAGGACCGGTGCTCAGTGGGTGCCCAAAATCGCGTGATTGAGGGCCATCTGGTAATGCGGATCAACTCGGCCTTCCGAAGCGAACGTCTAGGGAATGCGTAGTCTCACGGCAGGACTCATCTTCCGTAGAACCCATCTAATGCGCTTGAATTTCGCCGCTGCCGGCGGATGGGGCTGTGCGATAGGACGAAAATTGCCAGGACGCCGCGTAAACCAGGATCGCGAGGACGACGATCGCGGTAACGATATCGAGGAAACCGAGCTGCGTCGCGCCGGGTTGAAATTTTCGGAATTTGAAGCTTCTCACTCGAGACCCTCCCATCATCACAGGCCCGCCGCACTGCGTGCCGCCGAGCGTATCGCATTCCCGCCGGCGTTCACAGGCAATCCGAACAGCCGGCGCAGCTCTTTGCCGGTGGCGGATTTCTCCGCTGCGGCAACTTTGAGTGGCGGACCCGCGGCCACGATGCGTCCGCCTCCGTCGCCGCCGCCCGGGCCGAGATCGATCACATAATCGGCGTGCGCGATGAACTCCAGATTGTGCTCGATCACCACCAGCGTGTTGCCTTCGGTCACCAATCGCCCCAGCACGCGAATCAAGCGGCGAATATCCGAGGAGCTCAGCCCGGTGGTCGGCTCATCGAGGAGAAACATGCGCGGCAGCGCCTTGCCGTTTTGATTGAGCGGCGCGGGTTCGAGGTCGGCGAGCAGGAAGCGCGCAATCTTGAGCCGCTGCGCCTCGCCACCGGAAAGCGTCGAGGTGGTCTGGCCCAGTCGCACATAGCCGAGGCCAACCGAGCTCAGGGCATCGAGACGTTTGAGGATCGATTTGTGATGCGAGAAGAACTTGATCGCATCATCGATGGTCAAATCGAGCACCTGGCCGATGTTCATGCGCGCGAAGCGAATCGCGAGGATGTGGTTCTGGAAGCGGCGTCCATCGCAGTGGTCGCAGGGGACCTCGAGGTCCGCCATAAAATGCATCTCGATAGTGATAGTGCCGGTGCCCGCGCATTTTTCGCATCTGCCCCCCGCGACGTTGAAAGAAAAATCGCGCGAGGTGACTCCGAGTCGCTTGGCCTCCGCGGTCGAGGCGAACAGCTTGCGGATGTCGTCGTAAATTTTCAGGTAAGTCGCGGGATTCGAACGCATCGAGCGCGTCGGCAATTCCTGACCCATGTGAACCATCGCGCCGATCAGTTCGAAGCCATCGATGCGCGTGCACGCTCCCGCCTCGACCGCCTCGCCACGCCGGCGCAGATAATGATTGTAGAGGATGTCCTCCACCAACGTCGATTTACCCGAACCCGAAACGCCGGTGACGCAGACCATCCTGCCGAGCGGAATCGCGACGTCGAGAGTTTGCAGATTGTGCTCGCGCGCACCCTTGATGCGAATCGCCGGGTCATGCTTGGTGAAGCGCCGCTCGCGCGACATCGCACGCATCAGCATCACGCGTCCCGCGGTGCCGTGAGCACTGGCGATTGCGCTCTTCGAGGGCGCGCCGGCATGCATCAGCGCGCCGCCCTCGCTGCCGCCGCCGGGGCCGAGCTCGACCACGAAATCTGCGCCATCGATGATCGTCGAATCGTGCTCGACCACGACCACGGTGTTGTCGAGATCGCGCAGATGGCGCAGGACCGAGAGCAAGCGGCGCGCATCGGAGGAGTGCAATCCCACCGTTGGCTCATCGAGAGCGTAGAGCGTGCCGACGAGCAGACTGCCGAGTGCGCTCGCAAGATGAATCCGCTGCGCCTCGCCGCCGGAGAGCGTCCGCGCCTGGCGCTCCAGCGTCAGATAGCCGAGGCCAACTTCAGTCAGGTATCCGACCCGATTTTTCAATTCGCGCAGCACCGTCGCGCATCGATCTGCGCTAAGCGGGTTGCGCTTGATGACGTCGATCCACGCCGAAAGCTCATTCACCGACAGCCTGCCGATGTCCGCGATCGAGGCGCCGTCGACGCGCACGTTCAGCGCGTCGGGCTTGAGCTTGCTACCGGCGCATACCGGGCAGATCGCGAAGCGGCGATACTTGGCGAGCAGGATGCGCACATGAGTCTTGTAACGGCGCCCCTCCAGCCAGCGGAAAAATCCGCGCACTCCGGGCCAGCGATCCTCGTCGAACTCGCGATGCTTGCGCTTGTCGCCTTCAACCACGGCCTCGGGCGGGCGCGGCTCGCCTTCGATCAGCCAATGGCGCTCCTCATCGGTCATCTCGCGAAACGAAACCGCGGTGCGAATCTTCCGCTTGCGCGCCAGCTTGATCATCCACTCGCTCATCTCGCGATAGGCGGGGGTGCGCCACGGCGCGATCAGTCCCTGGCGAATCGAAAGATTGGGATTGGGGATGACTTTCTCGAGGTCAAGTTCGACGGTGCGCCCGAAGCCTTCGCATTCGGGACACGCGCCGATGGGACTGTTGGAGGAAAATAGCGCGGGACTGGGTTCGGGAAATGGCGTGCCGCATCGCGAGCAGTTGAAGCGGCGATCCAGCGCGATCGCATCAACTTCCGCGACGATACTATCGCGGCGCTCGGCCCGAACCACGCGGGCGCGGCCGCCCCCGAGGTAGAATGACTTTTCCAGAGCCTCGCGCACGCGTTCCGCTTCGCTTTCGCCGGTCACCGATACGCGATCGATGACCGCATCCAGCGGCGTGATACGCGATGCGCCGCCATTCTTCAGATGCTCGGCAAACTCCGCGGTCTCGACCACCGCGCCACCCTCGAACACCCGATGGTATCCATTTGCGATGAGCCAGTTGGCAGCCTCGAAGGGCGAGCGCGAGCCTATCTCGAACGGCGCGGTAAAGATGTACATTCCGGGCGTAGCGAGCACCTGGCGTCCCGCCGCTTCGACCGAGTCGCGGGTGACCTCGTTGCCGCAGGTCGGGCACACGGTCTTACCGACAGTCGCAAAAAGCAGCCGGATGTAGTCATTGATCTCGGTGACGGTGCCGACCGTCGAGCGGGCGTTCTTGATGGTGTTCTTCTGGCGCAGCGCCAGCGCCGGCGGAATATCGGAAATCGCGTCGACGTCGGGGCGCTCCATCCGCGCCAGGAACATCCGCGCGTAAGTCGAAAGCGACTGCACGTAGCGCCGCTGCCCCTCGGCATAGAGGGTATCGAACACGAGGCTCGATTTGCCCGAGCCCGAGACGCCGGTGACGACGGTCAGCTTGCCGCGCGGAATTTCGAGCGAGACATTTTTAAGGTTGTGAGTGCGGGCGCCGATTATGTTGATGGAACCCTGCAAGTGGTGTTGGACCTAGCGAGGATCGGAAATCGGGCGCGCTTTCTTCTTGCGCTCGCCGGGAAATTCGTCGGCGACCTTCGCATAGAGGTCCGCGAGGGCGAAGTCGAACTTCGTTTGCAGCCGCTTGGTTTCCTTCTCGCGGTCGGGGTCGGGGAGATCCTTCAATTTGGAGAGATCATCCTCCAACTGGATCATCAGCTTGTTGCGCTGAATCAAGTATTGATAGCCGTCCATAGACTGCATAAACCTCTGGAACTAAAGGAGTCGATTATACGGTATCCACGGTTCATCGAACAGCCTGAGTGAAAGCTCCATCCACATCATCATCGATACCGATTCTGACCGCGTGGGATTTGCCGAAGCTGACGCACGGTTTCCTCGGCCGCATCGGCGGCGTCAGCACTGGATCATACGAGAGCCTTAATCTCGCATACTGGGTCGGCGATGACAGCGCGCATGTCGATGAGAACTGGCGGCGCCTGCGCGAGGCTATCGGCGACGCTCCCATCGCGAGATGCCACCAGGTCCATGGCCACAGCGTTCGCATCGTCACCCCCGCGAACCTCGCGGAGAAGCCGCAATGCGATGGGATGGTGACCGCCGAGCCGGGCATCCTGCTCGCGGTCGCAAGCGCCGATTGCGTGCCGATTTTGATAACTGCGCGTGGCGAGATCGTCGGCGCGATCCATGCCGGATGGCGCGGCGTCATCGCGGGAATTGCGGAAGCGGGGGTGCGCGCGATGGAGCGGCTCGGCGCGCGATCGAATGAGATTCGCGCCGCGCTGGGGCCATCGATCGGGCAGTGCTGTTTCGAGGTCGATGATGACCTTGCGCATCGTTTCGCGCGCGAGGTCCCGGGCGCCGAACACCATGCGCGGCCGGGTCGCCCGGGAAAATCGCATCTCGATCTGCGCGCTATCGTGACCGACCAACTGCTGCGCGCGGGACTCGACCGCGAATCGATCCGCAACGTCGGACCCTGCACCAAATGCGCGAATGATCGCTTCTTCTCGCGTCGCGCCAACGCCTCCTCGGGTTTGCAACTCAGCTTCATTGGCATCGGCCCGTGAGATATTCTAGCCGAGCGGTCAACTACTAATGAGCAGTGCGCGCATCGCGATTTCGCAAGAGCGGGTGAAAGACTTCTGTCGGCGTCACCATATCCAGAAGCTCGCGCTGTTCGGTTCAGTCCTGCGCGATGATTTTCGTCCCGATAGCGACATCGACGTGTTGGTTGAATTCGAACCCGGATGCACTCCGGGGCTGGATTTCTTCGGAATGGAAATCGAACTTTCGGAAATTCTCGAGCGAAAGGTCGATCTGAATACCGCCGGTTTTTTGAGCAAGTACTTTCGGGATCGAGTCCTCGCCGATGCGAAGATTCAGTATGTCGCGCCATGAAAGCGTGGTGCGACTCCGTCACATGCTCGATCATGCCCGCGAGGCAATGGTGCTGATCCAAGGGAAAACGCGCCCGGATCTGGACACGGATCGCAAGCTGAATCTCGCTCTCGTCAGACTCCTCGAAATAGTTGGCGAGGCTGCGAGCCGGACGACCAAAGAAGACCGCGAGACGTATGCTGAGATACCGTGGCCGAAGATTGTCGGACTCCGAAACCGATTGTTCCATGGTTACGATTTCGTGGACTTCGATATCCTCTGGCAAATCCTCAACCACGACCTTCCTCCACTGATCGTCCAGCTGGAAGACATCCTGCTGTGAAGAAGAAACCGACCAAGTCTAAGCCTGGCGCCGTGATGCGGAAGGTGCGCAAGCCGGTTCCGCCCCCCTCGCGGGTCGAGGAAGACCTCAAGCGCTATCATCGCGAGCGCGAGCGGGAACGGCTGCGACGCGAAGAAACTCCAATCGAAAACAGTCCCAAGCGCTGATGACACGGCGCCGCCGGGCTCTCCACACTTGCGCGGATTCCAGCTAACCTTATGCGTGTAAGGTTGCTCGCGCCTGCGCTTCACCACGCGGCCAACGATTACCCGAAGTAATAGATTAGATTTCAAATGGAGACCTGACGCTCCCCATGATCGACTTCGAATTGACCGAAGAACAGCAAATGATTCGCGACACCGTCGGCGCGTTCGCGATCGAACAGATGCGTCCCGCCGCACGCGAGGCCGACGAGACCGGCGAGCTGCCCACCGACCTCATCGACAAGCTATGGGAACTCGGGGTGGTGGTGCAGAGCGCGATTCCCGAAAAGTTCGGCGGCGCGGGCGATGTTCGCTCGGCGGTAACCGGCGCGGTGATTGCCGAGGAACTCGGCTACGGCGATGTCGGCATTGCCGCGCACGCGCTGGCGCCGCGGCTGTTCGCTTTTCCGATTCTCGAAGCCGGCACCGAGGAGCAGCGCGAGAGCTATCTGAAGAAATTCGCCGCACCCAAATTCGTCGCCGCGACGGCCGCGCTGATGGAGCCGCGATTCGACTTCGATACCACCATGCTCGCCACCTCGGTTCGGCGCGAGGGCGCGGGCCTCGTGCTCAACGGCCGCAAATGTTTCGTGCCGCTCGCCGCTGACTCGGAGTCGCTGCTGGTCTATGCGTCCTCGGATGCGAATGCCGGCTACAAAGGTGTCGAGGGTTTCATCGTGCCGCGCAACACTCCGGGTCTGACGCTTTCGGCGCGCGAGAAGAACATGGGCTTCAAGGCGCTCGCGACCTATGGCCTCGAATTCAAGGATTGCAAAATCGGCCCCGAGGCGCGGCTGGGAGGCGAGGGCGGTATCAACTTTTCGCGCCTGATAAGCGAGACGCGCGTTGCGCTCGCGGCGATGGCGGTGGGGATGGCGCGCGCCGCCTATGAGTACGCGCGCGATTACGCGAAGGAGCGTCGCGCGTTCGGCGCCGCGATCGCGCAGAAGCAGGCCATCGCTTTTATCCTCGCGGACATGGCGATCGAAGTGGACGCCTCGCGGCTCCTGGTATGGGAAGCGGCGTGGGAACTCGATCAGGGCGAGGATGCGCTCGCATCGAGCTATCTCGCGAAGAACTACGTCGCCAACAGCGTGCTGAAGATCACCGACAACGCGGTGCAGGTCCTGGGCGGTCACGGCTACATTCGCGAGCATCCGGTGGAGATGTGGCTGCGCAATGCGCGCGGGTTGGCTGCGCTCGACGGCATCGCCACGGTCTGATCGCTTGGACATCAAAGCTTAGGAGAATCGACATGATCGATTTTGAAATCGAACCCTCAGTCGCAAAGCGCGTCAAAATGTTTCATATGGTCGCCGACAGCGTGATGCGCCCGATCTCACGGCAGTATGACGAGAAGGAGCACGAGGAGCCGGAGCAGTATTTCCAGACGATGTGGGCTGCCAACGCGATGGCCGATTCGTCGATAGCCGTCGCGAAGAAGAAAGAAGGCGACGACAAGGCGCCCGCGCGCAGCCCGATGCGCAACCTCTATACCGTCATCACCACCGAGGAGTTGTGCTGGGGCGATGCCGGGCTGTTTCTCGCGACGCCCAATGCCGGCCTCGGCGGGGCGGCGGTGATGGCGGCGGGAACGGCGGAACAGAAGGAGCGTTTTCTGTCGCGCTTCCGCAGCGGCCAGCCGAAGTGGGGCGCGATGGCGATCACAGAGCCGGGCTTCGGTTCCGATTCATCGCAAGTCACCACCACCGCGACGCGCGAGGGTGATGATTACGTGCTCAATGGCACCAAGATTTTCTGCACCGGCGGCGATCGCGCGGCGAAGTCGGAAGGCTTCATCGTGGTGTGGGCGACCGTCGACAAAAGCGCGGGCCGCCCTGGCATCAAGCCGTTCGTCGTCGAGCATGGCACGCCGGGTATGACGGTGGTGCGCGTCGAGAACAAGCTTGGCATCCGCGCCTCCGATACCGCGGCGATCGTGTTCGACAATTGCCGCATCCCCAAGGACCACCTGCTCGGCAGTCCTGAAGTTCGCAAGGAAGGCGGTTTCAAAGACGTGATGGCGACCTTCGATGCCACGCGGCCGATCGTCGCCGCGATGGCGATTGGCGTCGGTCGCGCGGCGCTCGACTTCGTGCGCGACTTCCTGAAGAAAGAAAATATCCCGGTGCGCTATGGCATCTCGCCGCGGCGGCTGACGGCGCTGGAGCGCGACTTCATGGAGATGGAAGTTCAGCTCAAGGCGGCGCGGCTGCTGACCTGGCGCGCGGCGTGGATGCTGGATGTCGGCAAACATAACAATCTCGAGGCCTCGATGGCGAAGGCGAAGGCCGGCCTCGCGGTGACATTGATCACGCAGAAGGCAGTCGAGTTACTAGGACCGCTAGGCTATTCGCGCGAGTTCCTGCTGGAGAAATGGATGCGCGACGCAAAGATCAATGACATCTTCGAGGGGACGCAGCAGATCAATCTTTTGATCGTCGCCCGCCGCATCCTCGGCTATAGCAGCAAGGAGCTGAACTGACTCTTGACCTGACTTTGCGATGGCTAAGAAAGAGTATCCGATGGGGCCGATCATGGTGGCGCCGAGCCATCCAGGTGTCTTGTTCGCAGATCTCCTCCTCGAGATCGACGGTGGCCGGCGAAGCAGGGGCGAGTTCGCGAAGCTGCTCGGAGTCAGCCGACAGATCCTCTACCGAGTGCTGGAAGGCAAGACCGCAGTTACGGCCGATATGGCGCTACGGATAGGGAAGCTGTGCGGTAACGGGCCCGAGCTGTGGCTTAATCTGCAAGCTCGCTTCGACGCGTGGGAGGCGGCACAGCGGCTCGGAAAGGCGATCGAGGCTATTCCGACGCTATCGTAGGCACACAACAACCATCCGGACCCGTGCGATGCTGCTGCCAGTCCCGCAATGTATCGAGCGCGAATCCGAAGCGGCGTGAGTCCCGTATTCGCGACTACGCGAAGGCGAGGCCGGCTTTCAGCAATGCTTGCGAGATCACGCTCCAGGCCGCATCGGCGGCTTGCTCCGCGACGACGATGCCGACCGCCGCATACGAACTGAGGATTCCCTCAAGGGCATTTTTTTCCATCGAGCGCAGGGATTGGTATTCGGTCTGGCTGAGGGTGCTGGCAGCGTAGCTTTGCTCGATACTTTGCCCGATGCTCACCATTGCTATGAGCTGCGGGCCAGCGGCGGTGGAAACGGTCTGCCATGAGTTGCCGAGCACCTGAAGGACCGCCGCCTTGACGTCTGTGCCGACCTGTTGCCAATCGATGGGCATGTCGCGAGCCTCCTTCAGTTGGGTTTGCTGCCGCCCTTGATCGTGAGCTCATACACCGTCAGGGCCTTGAATTGCTGATCCAGCAACTGCCGGCTGGCTTTAACGTATTCCACGCCCAGGAGATTTTCGGTTGCGTGGGTCGAACGTATTTGGCCGACATTTTTGTCGAGATCCGCCAACGCGGTGTTGAGTTTCGGGGTGGAAAGATCGGGCATCGCTGTCATCCGGGTCTGGAGCGCGGACAGCGACGACTGAAGTTGATCGTAAAAGTCGGTGTTGGAGGCAAAGCTGGCTTGTTTCTTTGCATCTGCCACGACCTTCTGCGCATCCGGATCGCGATTGTTCTGCATGCTGTCGATCGTGGTTGCAAGGGTTTCCAGCTTCAGCAATCCCGCGTCGGCCTGCTTCTGGGTGTCGGCCAGCATCTGGTCGGCGATGTTGTCGTAGGTGGGTGCGCAGGAGGCCAGAACCGAGAGCATCGCGGCGCATGCGACTCCGAGGGGGATTCCGGAAATCTTTCTGCGCATCGCTTCCGCCCTGCCTTTCCGTTTGCTGGAAACAACCAATTGGCCGGTTCCGTTTAGCAGCTAACATTTTGTCAGGGAAACTTCAAACCTCCGGCGCCGATGAGATTCGACGGCAGCCTCGCGCAAAAATGCAAAGAGCCGGAGAAGCATCGCTCCACCGGCCCTTTTGATTCATCGCGAATCGAGTCAGCGATTTAGTAGAACCACTTCTCTTTGTCCCAGCGGAAGAGCTCGGTGGTGGAAGTATCGTCGGTGACGCGAGGCTTCGCATGCTTCGCCTCATCGGGGGTCTTGCCGACGATGTAATACTTGAACTCGTCGTACTTAACCTTGCCGATGGAGTAGCCGTCGCTCGACTGATGGCATTCGCACTGCGACACCGGGCTGTAGCCGGTGTAGGTTCCGGTTTCCCAGCCGTCCTTGGTTTGCCATGCGATGTGACTTTGGTTGTTCACTTCGCGATCGTGAAGCTTGCGCTCCCAATCCTTACAGAAGGACGGAAATTCCGCCGCCGCCTTTTTGAATTCGCGGTCGCGGAGCATGCGCAGCGGATTCACTTTCTGCAGCGCGGCTTTGACCTTGGTCTTGAGGCTTCTCTTCGCGGCGGGAGCAGCCGGAACATCTGAGGGTGGGGATGCAGGTGCCACGATCGCCGCATTCATCACTCCCGATGGCTGGTCAGCGCATCGGGCGGATCCGACCGATAAGGCGATGGCCAACGACGCCATCGAAACCAGTGCCAGTGATTTGCCAATAGCTCCGAATTTATTCCCCATCATGGCCGCGAATTATACCCACCGGATTTGCCTACGTTAAGACCACAGGGCAGTTTTTTTGGGCCTCGTGAGAGGATGCGGCCCCGGTGCGCAAGTGGACCCCGGCCGCGCGTTGAACAAAATTTGTTTGTAGGTACCAATTCCACTCGGCGATTTTGCGCGCGACCCTCATCGGTGTCGTTCGACGCGACGAAATCGGTCTTGCCGAAGCCCTGCGCAATCAGGCGCGAGGAAGCAATGCCATGATCTTCAAGATATGCGGCAACCGCACTGGCGCGACGCTGCGATAGTTTGAGGTTGTACTCCTCGCCGCCGATGGCGTCGCAGTAGCCGTTCACATCGATGTTCACGTCCGGATGAGCCTTGAGGATCTCCACGGCCTCATCGAGGATGGCGGCATCGCCAGGCCGGATCTTCGCTTTGTTGAAGTCAAAGTGTACGCCGCGCAGGACCAGTTTCTCATGCTGAGCGGGCGCCGGAGGAGGCGGTGGAGGAGGTGGCGGCGCGGTCGCAACTACGGGTGGCGGCGGTGGCGGAGGAATCACCGGGTCACAGATTTCGTGACCAGCCACGGCGCCTATAATACCGCCGATAATGCCACCACCGGTCATGGCGCCGGCGTATTCGCTGGTATCCGGATGAGCTTTGTTGAGTACGGCGATACCGTAGCCCGCGCCGACTCCGGCTCCGGTTCCAATCAGGCCGCCGACGAGGCCGCAGGTGCCCCACTGGCGAGGTGGCGGAGACTGGGTGGAGCATCCTGAAATCGCCGCGGCCAGGCCGAGTGCGAGACAGGTTGCGAGGGCAGGTTTCAGGATCGATTGAAGCGGTCGAAGTTTCATTGAATCGTTGTTCCCTCCACGGTTGCTGCGGTTGAAGCTTCGATCGATCTCGACCCCATCGAGAAAAGGCCGGAGGGATAACTCTTCCGGCCTCGCGGACGTGCGAATCGAGACTCGATCGATGCGGCGCAATTTTACGCCACCGTGGATTTCTTTAGGAAGGAACTTTGGTTAACGCGGCGTTAACATTGACCAAGACTCGTGTTTCAGAACTTGCTAAGAATCCGGCCGACGAGGTTGGGTTTCTTCTCCGCGATATCCGATGGCGCCAGGAGCGCGACCGTCGTGGTCGATTGCCCATCGACGATAACCTCGGCGCTGCCGATTTTCTGGCCGGCATGGATCGGCGCCGGGAGCATCGCAGGAACCGCATAGTTCACTTTGTATGAGATCTTCGCATCACCGCGCTTGGTGAAGATCGCGGCATCATCACCCCATACCGGAACGAGCTTCGGCGCAGAGCCATCGGTGACCGCGACGCTCACATTGGAGGCGCTGCCTTTCTTCGCGATCGCCTTCATCTCGTACTGCGCGAAGCCTTGCGAGAGGAGCTCGCCGGCGGAGCGGAAATTCTCCCCCTTGCGCGGCGAGCCGAGCACCACGGCAATCAGGCGCAGGCCGCCACGATGCGCGGTCGCGACCACATTGAAGCCGGCCTTGTAATAGAAACCGGTCTTGAGGCCGTCGCATCCGTTGTAGTTGAACACGAGATGGTTGGTGTTGCGCAGCTCGAAGGTGCCGGCGCGAAAGGGCGCTGTCGTGATCCCGGACCATTGCAGAATCTGCGGATGCTTCACCAGCGCGCGCGCCAGCAGCGCCTGATCGTATGCGCTCGCGACGTCGGCCTGTTGTCCGGGCGCCGGCGGCAGCCCATGCACGGAATAATAGTGTGTATCCTTCATGCCGAGCCTGGCGGCCTCCGCGTTCATCATCGGCACGAAGGCCTCGGTTGAACCGGCGAGATATTCCGCCATCGCAACGGATGAATCATTCGCCGAATGCACGATGATCGCCTTCATGGTGTCATCAACGGAAAAGCTTTCGCCGGGTTTGAGGTAAACCTGCGAGCCGCCCATCTTCGCGGCCTTCTCGGAGCTGGGAATCTGATCGGTGAGCTTGAGGCTGCCGTCGTCGAGCTTCTCTGCGACGATTTCCATCAGCATCATCTTTGCGAGGGAGGCGGTTGGCCACGGCTGATGCTCATTCTTCGCGAACAGAACGGTGCCGTTGTTGGGCTCGATCAAGCATGCCGCCTGATACGGTCCCTTGAGCGTCTCGGTCGATCCCGATTCAGCGGAATCTTCGGATGCCGCAGGCTTAACCTTCGCGTGATGATGACGCGCGGCGAGTGCCGGCGATGCGACCAACGCGACTGCGCAAACGCATGCGAATGCTCCGAGGTTACGGAGCGCGAGACCCCTCAAAATGTTCATCAAGAATCCTCCAACCCATCTTCAACATCATCCACACCGCCCAACAGGAGGTTACGAGGCGAGCGCAACTAATCATTACTTAGAAGCGGTCTGCGGTCCAGAAGAGCGAGCGAGGGCTGCCAAATTTTTCGAAGACGTAACGCGAGGTATTGTCGGGGGGCATGCCGAAGCGAGCCGCTAACCTCTCAGGCAGGTTGATGCGCCACATATAGAAGTTGTCCGGATGATGCGCGACCGGGCATCCCGCATCGGTGAGCGCTTTTTCGAGTTCCGGATCGTGCGTGCTATGCGTCACCAGCATCGCATTGCCGGAGGGATTTCCGCCCGAGAGCAACTGCGCGCTGTGATGGTCTCCGCGCATCGCGAAGGAACTCTTGCCGGTCGCGGAGATCTCCGCCAGATGCCGAAACAAAGCCAGCATCGCGCCGTGATTTGAGCGCGCGTAGCCGTATTCCATCACCATCGGAATGCCGTGGAAGCGCGTCGCGCGCGCATATGCCGCGATCTTCGGGCCCGACCGCGCGAGGACAAAATACTCGTCGCAACCGCCGATAGGATCGGCCGGCATGTTGCCCGCGAACTTCAAGTTGGCGCGCCAATCCGCCTCGCTGCGATGGATGGTGACATCGAAGCGGCCACTGTACTCGCGATGAAGCCGCATCACGTCGTCGAGGTCGCGGGCGACATCGAGGATATCGATCGCGAAATTCAGCGCAGGCAACGCGAGCGCATTCGCGAGGATGCTGAACTGGCGCGTCAGCTCCTTCCATCCGAACTGATTGTAGAATGTGATGCGCTCGGCGAAGAGCAGCGAGACCTCGAACCCCTCGCGCTCCATCGTGCTCACCGCGAGATTCATCAGGCCCGAGGCGACGCGCTGATGACGATAATCCTCGCGCGTGAATACCGAACCGATACCGCCCATCGGAACGGTCTTGTCATCGAGGTTTATCTTGCGATCGAAAATCTGGACCGTCGAAACGATGCGGCCGCCATCGAGCGCTAACAGGCATAACTCATCGCGAAAGGTGGGATCGCTTTGGTTGTAACGCGCGAAAAATTCGCGGTCGTTGTACCACAGCGCGAGCAGGTCGAGGACTTCGTCGCGCTCGGAACGCCGCGCCGCTCGAAATTCCATCTTACTGAATCTGGTAGGTGAGGGTGGTCGGATGGCCGTCGCGCAGGACCTGGATGTTGATCTGCGTCGCGTTCCGCAGCTGGCTCATCATCTGCATCGCCATCGCGGGGTCGGTCATCGGCTGTCCATTGATGGCGTGCAGGATGTCGCCTTCCTCCAGCCCCATCTCATCGAAGACCGAGCCGGGCTCGATTTCCGACAGGGCGAAGCCGTTGGTCTTGCCATTTTGGATGTTCGGGATAGCACGAATCTCGGTCAGGGTTTGCGACAAGTTGCCGATGCTATGGTCGAGCGTATCCTTGGGGATCTTGTAACGATTATCGCCGAGATCTTCGACGTTAGGATCGTATGGCTCCGCATCGGAGTCGGCGGTTGCATCCGCGCTATCGTCAACCGCCGGAGGTTCCATCGGCTGGATGCCTTCGACCGGGCCCGGCATCTCATTCTTGGGCAGATAAAGCGCGACCTTCTTTCCGCTGTGGTCGATGTAAACTTTGTCCGGATCCACCTCGACTAATTTGCCGGCGTTTTCGATCATCTCGCCGAGGCTGTAGACGTTCTGCTGTCCAATGTGGTCGGAGATTATTGCGAAGGGCGGCTTGCCCGCGGTCGCCATCGACACGCCGATGAGATCGAGATGGAGATCGATTTTCTCCACTACCGGAGCTGATTGGGCCGGCGGAGGCGCGATGTTGAAAATGTCGCGACTGACGATTTCCTGGTAGGCGCCGCGGGAACGATGGACATTGCGATTCTCGATTGGCATCTGGGCTACCGGCGGCAGTGGCGCGGTAGCAGGAACCAAACGCAGCCTGACGATGTCGTTGACCGAGAGCGCCGCGAAATACGCCAGTACCGCGACGAGGAGGAAATTCAACGCCACGATGTGGCGCTCGGTCAGCCTAGTGTCCATCGATGACTGCTCGACCTACTGCTCGATTGACTGCTGGATCTAGGGCCAGGCTTCCGCCTCGTAGGAAGTTCCTGCCACCAACCGTTTGACGTCGTAGTTCCAACGGCCCTTCCAATTGTTGATGGTGAGGGCGGCTTGCGAGTAGCCGCTGCGAACCTGATCCATCAAGCGCCATAGATAGATCGTCTCATCCTCGCCGCGGTCATTCAATGCTTTCTGGCGCTGCAATCCCGCGCTGGCGATATTGAGCAACTCCAGCGAAAGATCTTTCAACGTGGACTTGCCCGCGCGCGCCTCCAGCCCGCCCTTATGCGAGGCGTTATTGATCTCGAGGCGCTCCTTGAAACTCCATCCTTTCACCAGGTCCCATGCCCCGTCGATACAGTCGTCCGTATAAAGGATGCCTTTGAGGAGCGCGGGCAGCGCCAGCATCAAAGCCGGAGGCTGACTGTCGGCGGTGCGGCTCTCGATATACTTCTTCAGCCGCACCTCGGTGAAAATCGTGGTGAGATGGTCCCCCCAATCATCGATGGTGGCGCGCTCCTTGCCGAGCCCTTCTTTCATGTAGCGCCGAAAGGTGATCCCCGGCGCCTTGGTACAATCGATGTATTTGTGATCACGAATGATGAAGTACATCGGCACGTCGAGTGCGTACTCGGTGTAGTCTTCGAAGCCGGCGTGGTCGCGGAAAGCAAGTTCCAGAATCCCACATCGATCGGGATCGGTGTCGGTCCAGATGTGACCGCGGAAGGCCTGATAGCCGTTCAAACCGCCGTCGGCGAGCGGCGAGTTGGCGAACATCGCGTACACCAACGGCACGATTCCCATCGCGACGCGAAACTTGCGCATCGCATCCGCCTCGCTCGAATAGTCGAGGTTGGCCTGCACGCCGGCGGTCTGCTTCATCATGCGCTGGCCCAGGCGTCCTCGGCGCGCCATATAAGGATACATGATGTGGTAGCGATGCTTCGGGAGCAGCTCGATCTCATCGATCCGGCTGACCGGCGTCATCCCGAGCCCGAGCAGCACCGCATCGTGGGAATGGCCGACATCGATCAGTTCGGCGACATGCTGGCTGAACTCACGCTGCGCACAGTGGATGCTCTCGCATTGCTCGCCGGAAAGCTCGATCTGGGCGCCAGGCTCGATCGTGACGCGCGCGGGGCCGCGGCTGAGCGCGAGCAGATGGCCGTTCTCCTCGTCCTCGATTTCCCAGCCGAAGCGATCGATGAGCTCGCGCATCATCGTCTCGACGCCATCGGGGCCGGAGTAGGGCACGGCTCTGCCAGTCGCGGCCTCGACCGCGATTTTTTCGTATTCGGTGCCGACCCGCCATCGCTCCCGTGGCTTTGCACCGGTTTCAAAATATCGGATCAGGTCCTCTTTGGTGTCTACCAGTTCACCCATAACTTCGACTCCTCAAAAAGGCGCCCGTCGCCAAGCGGCCTATAATTGCCCTGATCTATGGACGCAGGCAAGCGAGAGAAGATAAATGGCTGGAGCGAAGAAATCGTGATCGGAAGGTGAAGTTCGAAAAGCGATTCTAGAGATGCACATAAGCATCGCGCTCAAGCCGATCGCATCGCCGGTCATTGTATCGCCTTCCGCTCTTGCAGTTACCGACATCACGTCAATAATAGGTGGGTTTGTTTCTCCGATTCCTACCTGCCCGTATTCCCGCAGAGGAGTCCGGCGACGGGCTGGTCGGGCCGAACTGGCCGTCGGAGTGGGGCGTCTGTGCGGATGCCATAGATACTGGTCTTTCAGCTTCTTGGAATCTTGAAACTCCTTGATTTTCCTAACTTACTTGGCTTCGTTTGGTAATTTCCGATGTTGATCGAGACCCGCGAAGTGGGTTTGTTTTTGCACTTTCACCGATCGACGAGCCATCTACGGAACCTGAAGCGCAGCGTCCTGGCCGCTGGTCGCAGTGGGTTTGTTTTTGCAAATGTGGTTGCAATCTAATTGGTCCGTTCGTCCATCAGCCGGTCAGGAGTCGTGGAGACTCCATTTGGCTCCGTTCCTACATCTCGAAAACGAAAATCCTTTAGAATCAACGACTTGGTGGCTTCGTTTATGTAATTTCGCACGTTGCGGTCTCATCGGTCTTCTAAAACGACAATTGGCGCCCACCAGGACGCCACGACCAGATGATAGCACAATTCGACCCCTTGCGAACCCGCCTCGCCCGATGCTCTCCCTCGCCCATATGATTGAGCGAGGGAAGATCCCACGTCCCCGATTCTCTCAATGACTAGATTTAGATTCACGTTGCCGGTGATGATCGGCGAGCTGCTATCGCGGAAACAATGGGGAATGCCGATGACAACCGAGCGGATAGAAATTGACCCCGCGATTATGACTGGCAAGCCGGCGATCAAGGGCACTCGGATCACCGTCGAGTTGATCCTGCAAAAGCTCGCCGAGGGCGCCACCGAAGCGGAACTTCGAGTACGGGTTCGCAGACGGCCATAGGTGGATGTCCAACAACGAGGCCCTCGCCTGGCAAAGTCCATTCCGACTCCACCGCTGCTCTCGGAATTCCTCGCCGTTCTACATATAATCGCGGGGTTCGATTCCTTGAAAATTCCGCAAGCGGAATGGGGACATCATAACAAAGGCATACGAATGAACATTCATGAGTTCCAGGCGAAACAGGTTCTAGGCCGCTTCGGCGCGCCCGTCCCAAAAGGGCAGGGCGTCTCGACTATCGAGGAAGCTTCCGAGGCGTTCACCGCGCTCAACCAGCCACGCGCGGTGATCAAAGTGCAAATCCATGCCGGCGGGCGCGGCAAGGCCGGCGGCGTCAAACTCGTCTCGAGCGCAGCGGAAGCGGGCGCATTCGCGAGCAAGTGGCTCGGCAATAAAATCGTGACGCATCAGACCGGCCCCGAGGGGCGCATCGTGCGGCGCATGTATGTCGAGGAGGCCAGCGAAGTTGCGCGCGAGCTGTACCTCGGCCTCGTCGTCGATCGAAAGGCGCAGTCGGTCGCCGTCATCGCCAGCACCGAGGGCGGGATGGAAATCGAGGAAGTCGCCGCGAAGACGCCCGACCGCATCATGACCGAGCCCATCGATCCGCTGCTCGGCGTGTCTGCCTTCCTCGGGCGCAAGATCGCGTTTGGGTTGGGGCTGAAGGACAAGCAGGTCGGTCAGTTCGTGACGTTGCTGACGGCGCTGTACAAGGCCTTCATCGAGACCGATGCATCGCTGATCGAAATCAACCCGCTGGTGGTTACGAAAGATGGGCGCGTCATCTGCCTCGATGCGAAGATGTCTTTCGATGACAACGGACTGTTTCGTCACGCTGATATCCGCGAGCTGCGCGATCCGAATGAAGAGGATCCCGCCGAGACCGAGGCCGCGAAGTTCGACCTCAGCTATGTGCACCTCGACGGCAACATCGGATGCATGGTCAACGGCGCCGGGCTTGCGATGGCGACCATGGACATCGTGAAGCATTACGGCGCCGAGCCGGCCAACTTCCTCGATGTCGGCGGCGGCGCAAGCACCGAAAAGGTCGCGGCGGCGTTCCGCATCATCCTGTCGGATAAGCGCGTCAAAGGCGTGCTCATCAACATCTTCGGCGGCATCATGAGATGCGACGTGCTCGCGCAGGGGGTCGTCGAGGCGGCCAAGCAGGTGAACCTCAGCATTCCACTGGTAGTCAGGATGGAAGGGACCAACGTAGTCGAGGGAAAAAAGATTCTCGCCGAATCGGGGATCAAAGTTATCGGAGCCACGGACCTCGCCGATGCGGCGCGCAAGGTGACCGAGGCGATCGGAGTCAAGGCAGCACAATGAGCATTCTCGTCGATAAGAACACCAGGGTCGTCACGCAGGGGATTACCGGCGCGACCGGCCAGATTCATACGCGCGCGTGCAAGGAATACGGCACCCAGATGGTCGCGGGCGTGGTGCCCGGCAAGGGCGGCACCACCTTCGAGGGCATTCCGATTTTTGACACTGTCGAGCAGGCGCGAAAAGCGACTGGATGTAATGCGAGCGTGAGCTACGTGCCGCCCGCCTTCGCGGCGGACGGCATCCTTGAGGCGGTCGCGGCCGGCATCGAGCTGGTCATTTGCATCACCGAGGGCGTGCCCGTTGTCGATATGGTGAAAGTGCGGCGCTACATGCAGGGCAGCAAGAGCCGCCTCATCGGACCGAACTGCCCGGGCATCATCACGCCAGGTGAGTGCAAAATCGGCATCATGCCGGGATACATCCACAAGCCCGGCGATGTTGGCGTCGTCTCGCGTTCGGGCACGCTCACTTACGAAGCAGTCTTTCAGCTCACCAACCTCGGCATCGGGCAGTCGTCGTGCATCGGCATCGGAGGCGACCCGATCGTCGGGACTCCGCACATCGATGCGATGCGCCTGTTCAACGAGGATCCGAAGACCAAGGCCATCGTCATGATCGGCGAGATCGGCGGCACTGCGGAAGAAGAAGCCGCTGAGTACGTGAAACAGAACGTCAAGAAACCGGTGGTAGCTTTTATCGCCGGGCAGACGGCGCCCAAGGGACGCCGGATGGGCCACGCGGGCGCCATCATCTCAGGTGGTCGAGGAACCGCGGCGGACAAAATCGCGGCGCTCAAGGCCGCGGGCATCACAGTCGCGATGAGCCCCGCCGAAATGGGCATCACGATGAAGAATCTTCTGGAGAAGCACTAACCAATGGAACGCACTTTTGCGATCATCAAACCGGATGCAGTTGGGCGGGGGCTTGCAGGCGACATTATTAAGAGAGTCGAGGGAGCGGGGCTTAAGATTCGCGGCATGCGCCTCATGCATCTCTCGCAGGGTCAGGCCGAGCGCTTTTACGAGGTTCACAAGGCCCGGCCGTTTTATCGCGACCTCTGCAAGTACATGACCTCGGGACCAGTGGTGGTGATGTGCCTCGAAGGCGACAAGGCGATCACGCGATGGCGCGATCTGATGGGCGCGACTGATCCGGCGAAAGCCAACGCGGGCACCATCAGGAAGGACTTCGGCGAGAACATCGAGCGCAACGCGGTTCACGGCTCCGATGCGCCCGAGACCGCCGCGCAGGAGATTCCGTTTTTCTTCAGCAGCCTGGATTTGGTGTAAGCGGACAGCGTCAGCAATCATTCATAATGTCCCGCCGACGTTTGTGGCGGCTCAAAACTCGATCGGTCAGCGTAATTCCATGCCGGAACACAGCTCATCGGAACCAGAGCACGAAGCTTCACAGCACGTAACGCCCTCGGCTCCCATTAATTCGGGAGCGGAAGCTGCTACACAAAAGGCGGCCACCAAAAGGCCGCTCTAGATGTATCCGGTCGGCGCGCTGGCGATCCTCGCAGTCTTATGGGTCGCCATTCCGAGGGTCATCACCGCCTTCAAAACGGTCTCCACCGACGATGCCTATGTAAACGGCCATGTCACCTTTGTCGCGCCGCGCGTCCCCGGTCACGTCATGCGCGTATTTGTCGATGACAACAATCGCGTGCACAAAGGCGATCTGCTGGTGCAGCTCGATAAGGAGCCGTATCAGGTCAAGGTCGATATCGCGCAGGCCGAGGTGGGAGTCGCGCAGTCCGACCTGCTGGCCGCGCAGGCCAAGGACGCGAGCCTCGCGGGATTGGCGCACAGCCAGCGATTCGATCTGGCGCATTCAATCGAGGATCTAAAAAATCAGGTCGCCGCGCTGCATGCGTCGGTCGCCGCGCTGCAAGCCGCGGATGCCACCGTGATCAAGACGCGGGCGGATTTTGAGCGCGCGCGAGCGCTGTTTGAAACCCAAGTTATCTCGCGCAATGAGTTCGATGCGTTCCAGGAGTCCTATTCGGTCGCCGAGGCACAGCAGGCCAAGGCGCAACAGGATGTCTACCGGATTCGCGCCAGTCTCGGGCTTCCGCCGCCGGCCAAGGGCGAAGACCTCGCGCAGGTTCCCCCGAACCTCGACCAGACCTTCTCCGAAGTTAAGGCCGCACAGGCGCGGCTTCAGCAGACCGCGGCGCAGCTCGGGGTGGCGCCGACGTTTACACAATCGCCCGACCAGATGCTCGCTGACTTCTACAAGCGCGACCCTAGCGGCAACCTCGACACTATTATCGCGCAACTCATCAAGGCCGCTCCCGATGTGGTTCAGGCCGGCGCGAAGCTGACCGCGGCGCGCGCGAATTTGAGCCAGGCGCAGCTGAACCTCAGCTACTGCGATGTCGTCGCCGACATCGACGGCGTGGTCACGCGACGCAACGTGAACCCCGGCGATGAGCTGCTCGCG
>VFSW01001815.1_pt1 | contig 32372 bp, 38 predicted proteins | sample 5358111 | NCBI WGS metagenome assembly VFSW01 (sample SAMN11554181, study PRJNA540505) | mine drainage metagenome | isolation source: sediment from site ElyBrook_90M | place: USA: Ely Copper Mine, Vershire, VT | collected 2017
CCCGAATACCCCTAGGCCCCCGGAAAACAGCGCAAAAAATATTATGATTAGGAAGACAATACCTACTACGGCCGTGGCAAAGAATACGTAGAACGAATCCTGTCTTGAGATTCTTTGTTGCCCGGAAAGCGCAACGACAAAAAGCGCAATTGACCACCCTGCCACCACTGCATCATACAGCAGGGTTAGCGCCCCGCCGGAAAATACAGGGAGCAATAGCAGCCAGATGAACGATACGTATGGTATCTGACTGTACATGACCGCCGCAAAGGTGTTTGCGAATGGCTGTTTCAGTTTGTTGACCAGGTTTTTCCATACACCGTGCAGCACGAGTGAGTATATAAGCATCAGTAGAGGATACCAGATCCAAAGATAGAACATCGCGCTGTATGCCACCGTTGCGTAGGCGTTGGAGCCCAGGATCATTCCGCCATAGCTGTAGTTACCTGTGAATAGGTAGTAGATCCCTGAAATAAACTGCATCAGCGAATTCAGTTGCGAGTTTTGTGCCACAGATCCAATGAAGACGAGGCCTACTATAACATAGACGACAATGGGCAACAACGTTAGTGAGTAATAGAGCTTGAACGAGTCTGCCACTTTCATTGGGCTTTTTGTTGTGCTGCCCGGATGGAATAAGATGTTGTAATATGTTGCAAGCAACCGCGATATGAATGTGCCCATTTCCTCCTGATTCAATTTGCAGGCCAATCTTTAAAAGGCTATTCTAGGACCCTCATAAAGCAGTCCATCGGATTTCTTAGTCGAAAAGGAGCTTGAAATTTAGCAGAAAGAGCTTTAGTCCGTCCACCAGCTTGAATTGCTTTGATACCCCAACACGGACGTGGTACTTTGTGGGCATTTCAGCTATCTTGTAATGGTTTTTTCTGCATTTTATGTTCATCTCCGATTCTATTCCGAAATGGTTCTCCTTCAGCCCGAGCGACCTGAAGACATCGGTCCTCATCGCCCGCAATCCGGTCTGCGAGTCGTGGATCTTCATGCCATAAAGGATGTTGCCCGTCGCGGTCAGTACGTTATTGCCGAACTGTATGTACCCTGGCATGGCCTTCTCGCTTATATTGTGCATACGGTTCCCCAGCGCCATATCAGTTCCGTCCTGCACCATTGCAATCATCTTCTTAAGATCCCCCACTTCATATGTCCCGTCCCCGTCTATGAAGCAGATTATTCCGGTGTTGACGTACTTTGCTGCCTGAATGACTGCATTGCCCTTCCCTGATCCCGTCTGCTTGATAAGTCTCAGGTCCCTGTGCCTGAAACCAAACTCCGCCGATCCCTTGTATATGATTATGACCTTGCATCCCTTCAGTCTCGCTATAGCCTCCCTTGCGACTTGCTCCGCTGCGGGTTCGTCCTTTATAGGTATGATTACGGTCGCATCGCTATAGTCCATATGAGCACTTAACCTTAGGCAGATAAATATTAAAGTTAGATATTTAATACGGTGTTTATGGAAGAGATCAGGGCATTTGTGTGCCTGGAGCTCCCATCCGATATTAGGGAGAAGATTGCACGCACGTCAGAGCAGATAAGGTCGGCTTCCATCAAGCCCGTAAAGCCGGATCAGATGCACATAACCCTCTTCTTCTTTGAGAAGGCCAGCCGCGATCAGATTACCGGCATCGAGCGCGCCATCGGCCGCATAACCCGCTCCCAATTTAACATAGAGGTCGGGGGCGTCGACACATTTAACTATGAAAGGCCCAGCGTCATATTCACGAAAGTGAATGCGGGCGCAGAGATAGCACACTTATACGGGGAGCTCCTGCCGAGCATGGAAAAGACCGGATTTACAACCAAGGGCAGGCCGTTCAGCCCTCACGTCACCATTGCGAGATGCAGGAATCCAGACAAGGAATCAACAGAAAAAATATCAGCATTCCTAAAGGATAACAACGGCACAATATTCGGAAGGTTCAGGTGCAAGGCAATAGCACTTAAGCAGAGCACGCTCACAGAGGCCGGGCCCATATACAAAACCCTGCTATCTAGCGATCTCGCCCCGTAACGAAACTTTTATATTACATTAGACCTTAAATAATGTGGGCTATTTTTGCTTAGTTGATAATAATGAGCCAGTTTGGAATACAAGTGCACGCCAAGTCGAAGACAAAGAAGTTCGGCAACGGTAAGAGGAAGATAAAGTTCAGGGACAAGAGGCGCGCGGAGGTAGGCAACTATTTCTCAGCGACGAAGCTGGCCGACGCGAAGAGGACCAGCAATTCGACCAAGCAGGTCAGGCGCCGTGGCGGTCGATCCACAACGGTTCTCAAGGCTGCCGCATTCGTAAACCTGCTCACAAAGAGCGGGTACAAGAAGGTCCGCATACTTAATGTCACGGAATCGAGGGACAACAGGAACTTTGCCAGGCAGAACATCATCACAAAGGGAACACTTCTCAATACCGAGCTCGGCAAGGCGGTGGTAACGAACAGGGCGGGCCGGGAAGGCAGCGTGAATGCGAAATTGGTGGAATAACCAAGTGACCATATGCCAGCGCGTGTCTATGAGTGCGATGAATCTGAAGCAAAGGCACTGAGGAAGCTGCTCACCTACGACCCGTATCTCGACCCTAACTTGATACCAAAGCTTCCGGAGGTCAGCGACAAGGATAGGGCTGCGATGACTGAGGAGCAGAGGTCCGCGTTGAAGGCAAAGGAGGAAGCGGCAAGCTCGGCATCGAAGAAGCTCAGGGATGACAAATACGCAAACGTGATATTTGCAAGGCAGGACTGTGACCTCCGCGAGGGCAGGTCCATAGGCATAGAAGACGAAAAAAGTTATCTTTTTATCAAGGCCACGGACGAGTTCCTGGATCTTGCCGAGGAGAGGTTCAAGAAAGAGTTCAAATCCGTAAAGCGCGCCTCCCCGGATATAGAAAAGAAATTCATAGCGCTGAAGGACGACGAGGAATCCCGCGCAAATGCCGGCTTTGGCGCCATATTCGGTTGAGGCATTGCAATGAACTTCCTAAGCTCCGACGATTTTTCACGAAGCGCGTTTGATAGGGTGCTGGAAATAGGCCAGGCCATAGACAAGGGCGGCGAAGAGCTTGCCCTAAAGACAAAATCCGTACTTGTCCTATATTTCGAAAAGCCCTCCACCAGGACCAGGCTATCCTTCGAGGTTGCCATGGCGCAGCTCGGTGGCAGTTCCATATATCTAGATCCGAGCACCACACAGCGCTCCAGGGGAGAAACCCTGGGAGATACCGCAAGGATGCTTGGCAGGTACTCAGACTTCATAGCGGCAAGGCTTTACAGCCATAACGATCTCCTCGAAATGGCTCAAAACTCCCAGGTTCCGGTGATAAACGCGCTCACGGACCTCGAGCACCCCACCCAGGCCCTTGCTGATGTCTATACTATACTTAAGCACAAGAAAAGGTTCAAGGGGCTGAAAATAGCCATAGTGGGCGATGTCGCGAACAACACCGCAAATTCGCTCATGCTGACCGCGTCAAAGCTCGGCGCGGAGATATCCCTTGTAGGACCCAAGGAGTACCCTCCAAATCCAAAGTATCTCAGCAAGGCCATGGAGTATTCAAAGGTTGTCGTGGGCAACTCGCTCACGGAAGGGCTGGAGGACGCCGACATAATATACACCGATACCTTCGTGAGCATGGGTCAGGAAGCGGAAGCCGAGAAAAGGAAGAAGGACTTCGCGCCATATCAGGTCAATGGCAAGGTCGTTTCAATGGCCAAGGAGACCGTGATGGTGATGCACTGCCTCCCTGCGCACAGGGGAGAGGAAATAACCAACGATGTGATCGATGGGCCAAAGAGCATAGTCTGGGATCAGGCAAAGAACAAGCTGCTCATGAACAAGGCGCTCCTCCTTTACATCTCGGAACAGGCCTAAAGCCATATCCACCAAAACCATAAACAAAACAGAATCCATAATATTCCAGTGGCATAAGAAGGATGTGGTATACAAACATCCATACCGTCGAGTTAAAACCAAAACCGAAATAAACCGAAATAAAGCTAATCCTCCCAAATCATATATAAATCTATTATTTCAAATCACTACTTGTGGGAATATGCCAAGCGGCACTAAGAGCAAAATCATAGAGCTCCTTAAAGAGAAGGAAATGACGCTTACGGAGCTTTCCGGAACGCTAAACCTGGCTCCATCTACGATAAACCAGCACATAAAGGAGCTTCTTGCAATCGGAGCCATAAGGCAGATACCCAACGAGTTCATAGTGAAGCAAAAATATTATGAGGTCAATCCTGACTACATGGCAAGGCGTCGAGTCATAGGGCAAAGGGCCCCAGGCTATAACGGTTTATCCAGTCCCTCGTTTAAAATAGCAGCAGGCATTGTATTGGCAATGGTCATAGTTGGATTGCTCTACGAATTTGGCACTGGAACTTCCCAGCCAGGCTCTGGCCTCGGCGCCCAGGCGCCTTCAAGCTCGGCTATCTTCAGCATATCTGATGCCCCTACTGTATCTACCATCAAAGCCGTGAATGTGACCATAAACAGCGTAGAGGTTCACAGCACCAGTACAGGAAAATGGTACACCGTGCTGAATACGCCAAAATCCTTCGACCTGGTAATGCTAAGGAACATATCCGCCGCGCTCGGCGTCGCAAATATTCCAACTGGCAATTACGATGAATTTGTGTTAGACGTGTCGAACGTATCTGCGGTGGTGAACAACGCCTCGGTTAGTGTCTTTGTGCCCAGCAGTAAACTGAAGATATTTGGCAATTTCAGTGTAGCTGAAAATCCCGGCAACTCCACCTCGTGGATAAATATCGATGTAAACCTTGCCAGATCGCTGCACATGACCGGAAATGGGAGGATAATATTGCTTCCTGTCCTAGAGTTGAACGCGTACAACGGAACGAATCTGAGCATAGCCACGAATGGCATAATTACAGTGAAGGCGCATGGTCGTGCGGAGGCTGAAATCTCCGTAAGCATGGGTGCGGACGGAAACTTCACAAATTCGACAGCGGCCCAGATACAGGCTGGCGAGAACCTGAATGTCTCTTCCGATGGCAAAATAATGGTTGTTCCGGGCTCAGAGTCTGCAATAGCCATAAGAGACAGGGAAAAGCTAACTTTCATCACAAATGTATCAAATGCTGAAAGTGTCATCCAGAACCTATCTTCACAGATAAATACCAGCCGGGCCCTCCGCGGACTTTCTGTTGCGGCGGCGAGGTTGGTCTGCAATTCTGGGGGCAGGCTCGTCGATTGTGAGACGTCGGGCGGTGCGACCGTGAATATAACCGCGTCTCCGATAATTAGGCCATGTCCATACATGTGCAAGTTGGGCTCTCCGTGTCCTCCATGCCGGGTGGTTCCTCCAAATTCAATAAATACGACCAATGCCACTGAAAACACGACCACCAATTCCAGTGTTGTCGTCAATGCGTCAAACCCCAGCAACCTGCCCAAAGAAGTGAACTCATCATTCGCTTCGTGCCAGGCGTCTTCCCAGTGCATATTGGTGCCAATATACCCTTGCCAAAACTTGCCGCAGCAAAGTGCATGCATAAACAGCGCCAATTCCATGCAATATTACCAATGGTATAATAGCGTCTATGGCAGTTACGGCATCTATGGCAATACCCTCGTTACTGCAGGTGCGAATGTCACCCGGGGTGGCATTAGTACTGGAATAGGGGGGGAGAGCGTAACCAATGCGACCGCAAGCGCCGGGAGCACAATGCCTTCTGTCTTCGCCTGCCCGCTTTATCTTATTGCCTATCAGTCAAGGGCTTGCGGTTGCAGCAGCAACGACGTATGCACCCTATATTTAAACAGATAAGGCATGCTGCGGCAAACACCATCCTTTTTCCATACAAACAGGATTATGGAGGGACGGACGGATACGGGCTGTACCAGATAACATTTACGGCTTCGCCATTATTGCCATTGCCGCTGTAGTCATTCGTATTGCCATTAAGCTGCCACCACCCTATCAGGTACGGCAGGTCCACTGGCGCCCCTCCTATGCCCTCCACGTATAGATTTTGCACCTCGGCCTGGGTGAAGCTCGTATTATAGAGCTGTACATTGGTCATGAAACCATTGAACGGGTATATGTCCCCATTTGTCCATTGATCGGCATCTATCATGAGTGAATTTATAGGTAAGAATGTCTTCGGCGCTACGGCCGCTGTGGCGAATACGGACCCGTTAACGTATACGGTGGCAGTTCCGCTGCTTCCGTTATATGTTGCAACCACAAATTGCCAACTGTTTCCCACAAAAGAATTATTGAGGTCCGTAGAAGGCCATTTTACATATGATCCATTGATCCATAGCGGTCCGCAAGCCCCGTTATTGCCGCCATAAGCAAAAAGCTCAAATCCCGTCGCCGGTTCGGGCGGCGGACCAAAAACGCCCTCACAGTGGGCAGCCGTCGGTCCAACGTAATAGAGCCATGTTGAGACAGTGAAGCTATTTGAATTAAAGTAGATGGGCCCCGGTACGATTATATAGGTTGGGTAGGAAACCCCTCCACCTCCCTTTCCGCCCCCTCCTCCGCCAAACAGCCCAAGCGCTTCACCAAGGTCTTGAACGCTCTTTGGCGGATAATTGTTGCAAATACCCTCTTCATAAACGAGCCTGTTGCTATAGGCACCGTACGTTCTGACAATCTGGCACGATCCTGGGCTTGCCGTATTCGGGGCAAACGAAATCCGCAAGTAGAATAAGACCGCCGTCACTATTGCAATAAGCAGTATCGCCCAGATAAATGTCGTAAGATACTCAATGGTAGACTGCCCATTCTTTCGAAGCGCCATGACAAATAATTACAGCGAAATATTAATAACCCCCTCGATTGTAACGTTCCTGAACGGCAACCCCTTCTCGATCGCAGAGCACTTCAAACTGAAAAAGGTCCACTTTCTCCATGGACCCACACAGACATTAAAATTTAAAAAGTGAGCATCCATATTAAGGTATGTCAATATCTACAATGGTGTTTTACTTTCTGCTTGTGATAGGCTTCGTGTGCGCCATAATCGGAGGATACCTGCTTGCCATTCTTGCAATACAAATTGGCCGGGTATTCGCGACCCAGCTTGAAACGGACACAATCCTCCTGCTTCTGGGGGTCCTTCTGATTGGCATAGCCCTCTGGTGGCTCAAGAAATAAAACCAAATTCTGTTTAGAAAGTATTTCATGAAAAGGTTCGGGAAGTAGCCTGTCGCGATCCATTGGAAACGGTTGACAAGATTGCTATCGGGGTTCTTTGTCTCATACTTATCGCCACCGCCGTAGCTGGAAAACCTAGCGACCGTTACTTCTTCATGGGATCACTCATTTTTTTCCTGATTCTGTATCTGCTAAATAAAAGATGGGACAGGGAGCGCAAGAGAAAAGCAGAGCTGGAATACGGCTGGAAGGAAGAATCAGCGGAAAAAGCGTATTGGGATGAAATAGGCGGCACAGTACCGCCAGAGATGCCCGAGGGAGAGTGAATTTCTGGAGCCTGTCCCACCGCCTACCTTTATAAATCTTAAATTTGAAACACAATCTTCAATGCGTTTACCCAGGCGGTTTCCTGAGCGACAACAACAATAAAATACTAGCAGTGCTGGTCATAGCCGTGGTAATGGCATCGGCAGATTCATCGGTAGTGCTGCTCGCATTCCCCACGCTCACGCAGTCGCTGAATACCAATGTCTCCACGTCGTTGTGGACGATATTGGCTTACATGCTGGTGACCGCTGTACTGACCACCCAGTTGGGGAAGGTCGGGGATACTTTTGGCAGGGCGAAGATGTTCAACTACGGCTTCGTAGTTTTTACTGCCGCATCTGCGCTTTGCGGCGCGGCCCCAAACATAATATCGCTTATAGGGTTTAGGGTAATCCAGGGCATAGGTGCGGCCATGGTCGTTGCAAACTCCGGCGCGATAGTCGCAGATACTTTCCCAAGGGAAAAACTCGGCCGGGCATATGGTTTCATGTCGTCCGGATGGGGGATAGGCGCAATCCTCGGCATAGTTCTGGGCGGCGCGCTCACAACGCTTCTTGGGTGGAGATACATATTTTACATAAATGTCCCCATCGGGATCATAGCAATGATCCTCGGCTTCAAATATGTGAAGGATAGCAGCATCACGAGCAGGCGCATAGACCTGTTTGGCATGCTACTGCTCGGTGTCGCCCTGCTGCTCATCTCCTACGATGCGGTAAATGTTGCTGCTGTAGGATTTTCGTGGACAGACGCAGTCCTGATAGCGTTGGGTGTGGTCATGATAATACTCCTGCTCTGGAGAGAACGGCACACAAAGGACGCGCTTATAGATCTATCCGTATTCAAGAGCAGGGTTCTTGCCTTTTCCATCCTTGCAGCCTTCTTTGTCTCTTTGGGATACTTCTCCGTTTTCTTCATGATAACTTTGTATCTGCAGGGCATAGTCGGCCTTACGCCGCTGAACGCGGCCCTGCTTCTTTCCCCCGGCGCAGTCATAGGCTTTTTGCTCTCGCCAATCATGGGCAGGCTCTCGGACAGGATCGGTGCGAGGATAGTGGCTACCATAGGCATATGCTTCCTTGCCGCAGCGGTGTTGATTTACCTGACAATAAGTCCAAATCCGGCCAATTTCTCATGGGCGACCATAATTCTTGCATCATCCGTTGCAGGCATTGGCACCGCAATGTTTTTCCCATCGAATAATTCTGCCGTGATGAAAAATGCGGCGCAGGGCGCGTACGGCAGCGTGAACGGCCTTCTCAGGACGATGCAAAATGTCGGGGGCCTGACAAGTTTCGCTGTAGTAATTTACATAGCTGCGACGTCAGTACCGCGGAGTATCGCATTTCAGGTGTTTGTGGGGACCAGCAAGCTCATAGGTGGCATAGACTCTGCATTTGTGGGCGGCATACAAGTTGCATTGCTGTATTCCCTTGTATTGCTGATATTTGCGGCAATACTCTCATTTGCGAGGGGAAGACGCGCACCGCAGGCCCGTTTGGATGGGCGGCCATAATGCAGAATCCGGGCTTCCTCCCGGCAATATTGCCTATTATTTGCCGCTGTTGAAGCGTTGTGCAATTTCCTCTGCCGCTTTCCTTAACATATTTGGTATTGTAGAACCTGTGCGTTCTGCCTCCACCCTCAATGCATTCCAAAGCCCTTCCCCAATCTCGACCGAGACCGTCCTTGTTTCCTCCTTTTTCATTGAATCACGCTTCCTGTGATATACAGATTGCTTAAATTAATGGCTATTTAATTCTATTCTGCTGAAAAACTGGGCACAAGGGAAAACTAAGATGTTCCCGGTTTCATATATAAAAACTATCACCAGCGCTTTTTGCATGCGGGCAATCTGTTGGAAATCGAAGCTATAATACATATCCCTCAATTACAGTGCTCCCTTCGGGATTTGAACCCGAGTTACGGGGTTGAAAGCCCCGTGTCCTTGGCCAGGCTAGACGAAGGGAGCCCGAATAAAATCAGAAGCCACTACTTATTAATCATTACTTTTCTACCGCAAATTCCGGAATCTCTTTTTCGATTATTCTGATTATCTCCTTTCGGATTTCTTCCACTGTTTTTGATGCGTCTATGAGATACCATCCGTCGTTTTTGAATTTTTCATGCAATTCATGATAAGCATTCCTCACCGCCTGCTGGAGATTTATGTCTGCCTCATGCCTGTCCTCAGGTCTTCCCCTTATCCTCCTCCTCAACGCGGCTTCATCTACAGGCACATCCAAAAGCAGAATCACGTTCGGCATGGTGAAAGCCCTCAAATTTGCAATGGTTATCGCATCCACCCCCTTCGCGTCCACGCCAAGTGCCATTGCATAGGCGATACTGGAGGGGAATGAGCGGTCCATTATCACATTTGTCCCATCTTTTAACGCCGGCTCTATCCTCTTGGCGAAATGCTGTGACCTGTCAGCTGTAAACAAGAACTGTTGCGTCCTGGGATCCAGATGCTCGCCCCGCCTTTTAAGATCCTCCTTTATCTGGAGTCCGAGCCCGTCGCCGGTTGGCTCCTCCTCATAATTTGTCGGAAACCCTCTCCTCAAAAGCTCTTTCTGCAAAAGCAGCGACTGCGTTCGCTTGCCCGCGCCATCAGCCCCGTCTATGACAATAAGTTTTCCTCCGGGCATGCTATCACAGTTAGGGATTAAGCCCATACTGATATTTTAAGCTTCCCTAACAAAGAACCAGAAAAATAAGATAAATAAAAAATAAAAGTTTAGAATCTCTTGCCAGCCAGGTCATTTACTTCCGGGCTCGCCCCGCTGTCCGCCGGCTTGTGCGCCTGTCCTATGATTGAAACCAGCACAACGTCGCCCACGTTCTTTATGTTCCTGAACAATACGCTCTTGTTCTGCAGGAGCCTCTTCGTCTCGTCCCTGTCTGAGTTCTTCCACTCTTCCATCAGGAGCCTGCTCACTTCGCCCCTTTCGAGATCCACTATCGCATCACGGACCTCGCCGAGGAATTGACCGCCATCACTGTAGATATCCATGCTGTATATGTCAGAAATCTTCATGCCTATCGCCTGTTTTTATATCCAAACCTAAGCTTAAATATCTTGTCCCAAGATCCGCGGTTTTGCGGTTTAGCGGAAGTAAGGCTTTTAAGATGGCAAATACCCTAGCAAACCCTTATTAATCCACACGTCGCAATATTATCCGATTATCAAAAGGTAGTGTTTATGATAGGAAAAGGAGTGCAGGGAGGAGAGCAGGCCTCGCTCAACGAGGTACTGGAGATCCTCGAGCAGAGGAAGAAGGACAAGGAGCTTACGTACGAGCAGCAGCTCGCCTATGAGCATGTCAAGAAGTTCGCAACGGGTACCAAGGCAAACACGGAGAAGCTCAAGAAGTCGCTTAAGGAGGCGGGCCTCAGCGACAAGGCGGTCCTGAAGGTATTGGACATAATGCCTAAGAACATTATGACACTGAAGCAGATACTGGCACACGAGAACAGGACATTCGAGGATGCGGAGCTGGTGAAGATATTGGCATCGGTAAAAGAGAATGCATAGTGCTTTTGGATGATCGATGATAAAATAACCAAAAAGGAATCAAAATGCCTGGAGAGGAGAAAAGAGAGGAATATGCGCTTGTGCTCGACTTCTTATCCACTGGCAAGTCTGGATCTGGGAGAGGAGAGCCTCTAGCCCAGCTTATTGGAGAGGAATGGTTCACGCTTCTCGAGGCCGTGCCGAAGCCAGGCGCGTCAATGAATCCGGCCGAACGGGTGTACATAGGCAAGGCGGAGAGGGAAAAGATTTCGCTGATAAAGAGCAGGATCACATACGATGAATTGACGGAGCATGCAAGGTCTGAGCTGCCGTCCATGATCTCGAGGATAGTGAAGGAGAGGGAACAGCACTTCGTGGACGTCTTCAACAACGCCGGGCCATTGAATATAAGGGAGCACTCCCTGGAACTGCTCCCCGGGATTGGGAAAAAGCACATGGATGCGATACTGAAGGCGAGGACGGAGAAAAAGTTCGAGAACTTCAAGGACATAACGGACAGGGTTTCGTTAATGCAGGACCCGGTCAAGCTTCTCACCGACAGGGTCATAGAGGAGCTTCAGGGCGCGGGAAGGTTCTACATGTTCACAAAGCCATACGTGAAAAGGGAGGAGGGCGGCTACAGGGGAAGGCGCTGAATTCCGCTTGTTTTGCAGACGAACAAAAGCCTTATAAAGTTCACTTTTGTAGCGTTTTATATGGCAGATGACAATGCAAAGAGGGGCGCTCGGCTGAAGAACGACGCGCTGGTGACATGGAGGATAGAGTCATTTCCGATATCCGTTTCACAGAACAAACTTTATACTGACAGACTGGTTGGCATTCTAGACAGGAGGATAAGGAGGAATCCGACCATCTATTCGCTTTACAGCAGGGGCCGACTGGTTGAGATAGGGAGCTCCGACCAGGGCATCCAGAGGTTGAGGGGCGTCGTCCAGGCCAATAAGAAGAAGGCGCGCTTCGACAGGTTCGCGGTTTACACACTGGCAAAGCGCAGGCACGCCAACGACATAGAGGCGCTGGCCAAGCGCATAGCATTCCCGCAGGATGGCTCCGCAAAGAATTTTGCCAAGGCGCGGAACCTGGGAGAGGTAGTAAGAAGGGACGTCAGGCAGTGGTCAACTGCAGAGACAAGGAGGATAAACAGGGCGCTGAGGCCCATGGAAAGGAAATATGCCAAGTCTGTGAGAAGGCTAGAGAAACAGGAGGCAAGGCTGAGGAAGTCATACTCAAAGAGGATAGAGAAGGCCAGGGATGCAATGCGCCAGAAGAAGCTCAGGACAGAGCGCGACAAGAGGATAAATTCCCTTAAAGTCCAGAGGAGAAGGCTGCAGCCTCTCAGGAACAATATACTCCAGAGGCAAGCGGAACTGCGTACCTTCCAGAACCTGGAGATCTGATATTCGCCATTTGTTTGGGTTCAGGTCGCACCGCACTTCTTCACAGTGCTGTCATTGGTTGGACTCTAGCCGGCCCACATAAATCAGGTGGTCCTTGCCTTTTCCAGGTGTATTATTGGCACAATGAGCGTCCTGTACGCGCTCATTATCTTTACCTTTACCACAGCCGCGCCCCCCCTTCTCTCCTGTACGATACCTATTCTTCCCCTGTATCTTGGATGGGGAATGTCCCTGAAGTTGCCCTTGGGCACGATCGCCACTTTGTCCCCCGCCTTAATGTCCTTGATGAAGTCGTTGACCCCCAGTTCGGAAGGCTTGTGATGCCTAGCGAGGTGCCTTGTCCTTCCTGAGAATAACCCATGCGATCTCTTTGTCATAGAAACAGCCGTTCTAAAGTATTTCTATTCGAAATATATTTATACCTTCATTACCGGACTGGGCAAGGGTGGTTGTTCAAATAAGCTTATTGACGAACTAATAATCGTTATTCGTCCAATAAGCGAAAGCTATAAATACATGATACACTAATATTTTGACTGCGCGTTTTGCGCGGAATAGGATTACACTTATTCTGTAACAACCCTATTCTCATCCACCCGGGGCGTATGCAACCCATACGCCTCAACCCTTTAACCCCTGAGCGTGAGCTCCTCCGGAATTACTATACTCATGTTCTTGCTGCATGACAGAAGGAGCGCCAATCCGTTTCCAGGATAACAACGAACCAGTTTCTTATACATTTTTACCCTCTGTGTCCAAGTCAGCAGCATCGTGTTAATGCGCTTGCCGCTTTTCAAGCGGCTTAAACTGATGGCTTCTGGCTCTACAAAGTTATTTCTTGTTAAAAGGCTTGCGGCAGTCTTGGGAATCGAATAGCCCCCAACGTGCAATGCATGCTCATAGAGTTTCTTGGAGCAGATCGCCCTATAGATGTCATCAGAATGAACCATGCGGTCTTTCATCCACATCCCAAAATCCGATTTTTTCAACATATGCTCTATTTCATCATCAATCCCTATCAAATCTCCACCACCTATCTCGTCCTTGAGTTCGCTAAAACAGACAGGCAGATCCTTTGTTATAAAAATGGACCCGTTCTTTATTGCCCTGAAATTTACAGTCTTTATGAAGTCCTCCACTCCTATCTCTATTCGTGCCTTCCTGCCACCTGTTTAAAATAAGAAAGGCAATGCTCATATCCTGTTTTATAGCTGTCAAACGAGCATATACCAAAATAGTCCCAGCTTCCTATCAAAGGCGCAGTCAAATTATATCTGCTCACAATAGAATATCTATCGTCGGATTTTATGGCAAGCCTTGTCTTTGCAGCATCGTGCTCAAAATTCTTTTTTGGGACGTATTTTAACAGAAATGCAATCGGCGTAATGCCCTTTTGTTTGTCCATCGTCAGAGTGAACCGTTTTATGAGCCCGCTCTTCTGGAGTTTTTGGAGAGTGTAAGCCACGGTATTGAAGTGCTTGCCTACGGCCCTTGATAGCTCCTGGACCGATGCGCGGCTGTTTTCGTTTAGGGCAAGGAGCAGTTCCTTCATTCTGTGGTCAATGTCTAATTTTCCTATGAACTCGCTCCTTATGGGAACAAAGCCAAGCTGCTTGTGGATAATTTCAGACGAGTACCAATCAACGCCATAGTCTGATAACAGCACAGACATGGTATTGTCCCAATAAGCGTAGTCCTTTCTCGAGGCGGAGATAGCATATATGTATACGATGTTTGCCCCTTTGACTGAGAAGGCCAGCTGCGGTATGTAGGACTTCTTAAGCAATTTGGCCATATATTCATAGTCGGGCTTTTTCTCAAACTTCAATACGGCGATATGCGGTATGGATGCGCCAAGAAGCTCCTCATTAAGCTCCAGGGTATAGCGTACGCCAAGGGACCTCTCTATATTGCCCAATCTTTCTTTGACCGTTCGCCTGGAAAGCTTAAGCTCGGACGCCAGCTTTGTAAGCGAAGTCCTTGAATTCTCCGATAACATTCTCATTATCCTTCTGGTGGGCACGGAATAGTTATCATTGAATGTGCTATGGAACTCATAGTTTATATACGACATTGAATCCCGTTATAACGAATATTTATCTATAAATAGTTATTTTTCAATCTATTTAAATTGCTTGCATAAAAATGTGAAATGATCGGATGGAGATAAAGAAACTGGCCAATGGTTATCTCGTAATAGGGGTGGTGATAGCTGCACTCTGGCCAGTAATGTTGAGCCTGGCAAAGAACGTTAATGTGTACGAATTCCTGTTCTTCGAGAACCTGGTAGCGGTTGCGGGTGCGTTATTGCTCATATTTGTAGTCGGGAAGCTCAAATCGCTCAAAGAGGTAATAAAAGACAGGCGCAATCTGGGGATAATCCTTTTGGTAGCGGCGCTCAGCTACATAATACCGGATTTTGGAATGCTTTATGCTGAGCACTTTATCAGCGCTTCCCTAGCTTCTATAATATTCAGGGCCTATCCGATCCTAATGCTTTTATTCCTGCCCGTCATACTGAACGAAAGGATTACAAAATTCCAGTTTTCGGCCCTTGCACTCGGATTCATCGGTCTCTTTATTGCGATTTACCCAACAGCAGGAATAACGTTGTCTGGCAATGCATGGATAGGGATCATGCTGGCCCTGGTCGTGGCGCTTGCCACGGCAGCATCGTTCGCAATAATAAAGCGCTATATCCATGAAACCGAGAGCGCGCTGTTCATATACAATCTGACTGGCTTTGTTGTGTACTCCGCTTTGTTCGTGGCAAATGGAATGCCCCTATATCAAATAAATAGTTCTGGGTGGTCGGCAATACTATTCACTGGAATACTGTACAGCGTTGTATCCGCATACGGGCTTTACTACGTGCTCAAGCTCCTGAAAGCGACATATATAACCAATCTGTTTTACTTTGCACCGTTCCTGACCTTTGTTTTCGCAGACGTCATTCTTGGCAATCCCATAAGCGTCTATTATCTGGCCTCTGCTGGTCTAATTGCCTCTGGAGTCCTGATCCAAAAATTTGACAAGATCGGGGGGTCCTACGCGTCAAGCAGCAAAAGCCTCCAAACGGTCCAGATATTTGACATGACAGGGGCGTTCGTTTACTCCAGGGAAAGGGACATCACAGACCTGATAAAACAAGGAGGAAGGATACTGGCAACAAAAGTTGATAAATCCCACACATCTTTGATAAACGAACTGTCAGCGTCGGTAAAGGCGCCCAAGATTATGACGAACTTGGAGGTCAGACTTGCTGACGAAATGGGCATGGTTTGCGAGCTTATGGGCAAGAGAGAAGGCGAACTGATTCTGCTGGCAGCTGGAGAGGAAAAAGAATGTGAAAAAGTTATCGAATCTTTTTACGATAATATAAACAGCTATGATGCAATAAGCTCCAATCAATAAACATTAGACCGTGCGTCTGCAATCCGGCCCAAGTAAGGAGTTCTTTGGCAGGCTGTCCTGATCAATAGGGAGCTGCGGGAAACCAGTAAATCAACCAAATCAATTAGATTTCTTATCCTCTTTCTTCTCTTCAGGTCTCAAGTACTCCTCCTTCACGTTGACTGCCTTGATGTTCTTCATATGTGCAAAGACAGAGGCAATCAGGTTCGCCCTTCCTATGAAGTAGTCTGCGTTCTTGCTCACTTCGTTGTTGTAGAATATATCCACCTTGTCTGTCGCTGCCGTGACCTGGGTCGGCTTCACGCCATAGCTTTTGCTCAGCGATTCTACCTTTTCATTGTCATTAGCAAGATGCCTGATCACTTTTACCTCATATGTGACATCCTTTCCGGCGTATGGGTGATTTGCATCCACCACTACCCGTCCGGAGTTCACGCTCTTCACTATTGCGGTAACATTGTCCAGGTTCACCTGCATTCCCGGATACGGATTCATGTCCCTTGCCCTGAATTCAGAGAGCGGCATCACCCTTACAAGATCCTCGCTCCTGTTTCCAAATGCCTCCTCCGGCTTCAGGTTGAACTTTTTCTCGTCACCAACCTTCAGGTTCCTTAGTTCCCTGTCCAGGCCCTTTATCACCCCAGCGGAGCCCAAAATCACGAGGACCGGCCCGTATTGCAGCCTCTCGTTGAATACATATGCCTTTTTTGCCTTGTCCGCGCTGGTGGTGGATATGATGCTACTGTTGGCCGCATCCCACACAGTGTATTCTATCTCTACAAAATCTCCATCTTTGAAAGCCATCCGATTACCTTAAAATCTAGTGTTCTATATTGGATGCCATAACTATAAAAACTTTTCAAAAGAAGTATATCGTGTAGGAATCTGGTGCTCTTTTTGGACGAAAAAAAGAAGAAGTTAATATACTTTTTAGGCACGTTGTTCGTAGCCATAGCGTTTGTGAGCTCTTATGCCGCTGTCGGGAGCTTCGCCACGACCAGCACCGTAACAACAACCATAGCTGCACCATCAAAGACATACTTTGTCTCAGGCTCCGCCAACGGCGTCGTTTCGGGGTATTCATCCTCTGCCGTTCTGGTGTTAAGAAACTCGAATCTCTCTTCTGCAGCATCCAATGCGCTTGCGGCGCTTGAGGGAAATGGCTCGATAAGCAGCTACCTGAGCATGAACGGCAGCTACCAGGTGCTTCTCTCATCTATGAATGCCTATTCCCTGCAGCAGGACATAAACAGGCGCCTCAATTCCAGTAACGCGACTTACGTGAATGCCTCCACCGAAATAGTGCTGCCATCCAAGGTGTATCTTGCTCTCGGCAGCCAGACCGTTGCGGTGACGCTTCCCCAAAGAAACTACTCCATCAACGTCTATCCCCTGATGCCGCTGAATGCAACCATAAGGTTCAACCTGAATGCAATCATAGCGGGCAACGGCACCATATACAACAACCAGTTAACTTTGAAGCAGGCGTAAGAATGGCAAAAGCGAAGGATCTCGATAAACTTATCAGAAAATATGCGCTCAAGAACGCCATAGATTATGGCAAGGCGGATGTAAGCAGTGTTCTTGGCAAGATAATTCCCAGTGCAAAGGGGATGCCCGTTCCTGAGGTCAGGAAGGAGGTGGAGTCTGTTGTTGCCGCAGTGAACAAGATGGGGAAGAGCGAACTCGAAAGCGAATATTCCCCGTTCGAAAAGGAGTTCGACGATAAGGCAAGGGACACCGCAAAGAAAACGGCAAAGCCGAATATGGAGCTCGAAGGCGCCACGATCGGAGAATTTGTAACGAGATGGCCCCCGGAGCCAAGCGGCTATCTTCATGTCGGCCACGCAAAGCCCATTTTCCTGGAAGATGAATTCAGGAAAATATACAAGGGGAAGCTTTTTCTTTATTTCGATGACACGAACCCGGAAAAGGAAAAGCAGGAGTACGTGGATGCGGACAAACGGGACCTTGAGTGGCTGGGCATCAAGTTTGACACGGAGTATTATGCAAGCGATAACCTAGAGAAGATATACGAATATGCAAAAAAACTGATAAGGGATGGGAATGCATACGTATGTTCCTGCTCTCAAGAGACGATAAAGAGCGCAAGGCTTGCAATGGAGGAGTGTGAACATAGGAAGAGGCAGCCAAAAGTTAATCTGGCAGAATTCGAGAAGATGCTTTTAGGAAAATATGATGACGGCGCAGCGGTGTTGCGCTTCAAGGGAGACATGAAGTCGCAGAACACGGCGATGAGGGACCCGACAATCGCCAGGATAAAAAAGACAAGGCACTACAGGCAGGGCACAAAATACCCCGTATGGCCCACCTATGACCTTGCAGCGCCGATAATGGACTCGATAAACGGAGTAACCCATGTGCTGAGGAGCAAGGAGTATGAATTGAGGGATGAGCTGGACACGACGATCCTGAAAGTGCTCGGACTCCGAATCCCAAGGATACATCCGTTTTCCAGATTCAATATAATCGGCAATACCACACACAAGAGGGAAATACGCGAATTGGTATCAAAGGGGGTAATAAGCGGATGGGACGATCCCCGCCTGATGACCCTGTCTGCGCTGAGGAGAAGGGGCATAGTACCTGGAGCCATAAGGGAGCTAGCGCTTAAAACCGGCATCACAAAAGCCGACAGCGCCCTTCCGTTTGAGATGCTGCTTGCCGAGAACAAGAAAATAATAGATGAATTTGCATGGCACCTTTATTTTGTCCCGGAACCTGTCAAATTAACCGTAAGGGGCGCAAAAGAGATAAAGGCAAAAATGAAACTGCTGAGATCCGGCAAGTTCGGCAATAGGGAGTACAGTACAAATGATACATTTTTCATACCGGCGGACGATGCGGCCCGGCTCAAGGACGGCGATGGCATCAGGCTCAAGGATCTAATTGATGTGAAGGTAGTCTCAAAAACAGGATCCTCGATAACCGTGGAGCCCAGCACGGGGGCCACCGGCAAGATTGTGCAGTGGGTTTCAGATAGGAACTATGTGGAATGCAGCATCCTCGTCCCCGGGAACCTGCTGGATAAGGGCGGCAACGTAGACCCGGAAAGCCTGAGGACCATCAACGGTTATGCAGAAAGCTATGTGGAAAAACTTGAGGATCACGAAATAGTGCAGTTTGAAAGGTTTGGATACTGCATATTGGACGATAAGAAGAAAATGCAGTTCATTTTCATATCAAAGTAGAGCGGGTTATACCCTGATCGCCCCCTGTATCTCGTTTGTCAATGCGATTATGTTGTTGCTCTGCAGCTGCTTGCCCAATGCGGTGATCAGGTGCAGCGAGTCCCTTTCCCTTCCCGTTTTGAAGAGCGCCCACGAAAGGTAATAAAGAGCATTCGCGGAGAAATTATCCCTTTTTAGCAATTCCAGCGCATGGGCCGCCGTTTCAGCATATTTGCCCAACTCCGCATCAAGCACCATCTCGGCATAGTTCGCCATATGGGTGCTGTTATATCCCTTGAGAATCTCCCTTATTTGCCCGGCGTTCCTGAACCTCCCCAGTTTTACGGCCGACATGAACCACGTGAATGCGGCGAAATCGTTTGCGCCGGTCGCGCTTCCGATGATTTTTTGACATGTTGAATATGCCCTGTTGAACATGAGCTTTGCCCTTGAATCGAGCGCGCTTCCGCTCTCCCTGTACTTTGCATTTTCCTCCATGAATCCCCGCCTGTCATACCTTATGGATTCTATCTGAAAATTCGAGTATTGCAGGTATATCAGTCCGGAGTTGTACAGCAGCTCTGGAGTGGCGTACCTTGCCACTATCTTGTCGTATTCAACCTGTGCATTCTGATAATCATTAGCATCCATGTACTCATTCACCTTGTGGAGGGCGGCGACGCGATCTCTGTCGCCAAGTATTATCGAAAGCGCCGTGCCGCTGATTGCAAGTTCACAATGCGAGCACACCCAACGTTCGCCCATTGCGAGAGTCGGCCTGCCGCAGTAACCGCACATGATCCTCTGCACAGAACTGAGCTGGTTTGCCAAATTGGCACAGGCACTGATATTCACGCTCGGGAATTTCATTGAAACAACCCTATAACATGGCAAACCACGCCTTTATTTCTTTCTGAGCACGACAAAAAGGTGCGCCGAATCGTATGGCTCAAGCGAGAGGCTTTCCACCAGTTCAAAAGTGTCCTCCAGCTTCGCCAGCTCCTCCCTGTACACGTCCTTCGGCTGCCTTGATATGTCTATGCTTTGGGATTTTATGGCGAAGTACGCAAATCCCTTCTTTTTCAGGAACTGGCTGTTCCTCTTTAGTATCTCCGCCTGCTCTTTTGCCGATACGTCCTGGTATATGACGTCACACGTGTCGATCACGTCCTTGTAGGATTCGGTATCGCGCGCATCGCCAAGTATGGGCAGCATATTCCCCCTTGCGCCGCACACGTTGACTAGGTCCCTCATGCATCTTTCAGAAAGCTCCACGCAATAGACCCTCCCGTTTTTTCCAACTATGTCGCTCACGTGGCTTGCCGTCGTCCCTGTAGACGCGCCGAGATACAGTACGCTCCCGCCCTCCTTTATCTCAAAATTCTTCATCCCATTGCTTATCGCGGCCGATAATTTGCTTCTGTACGGGGTCCACGACCTGTACTCGGCCCCCCTCGCAGGAATAAGCTCCTCATCATACACTTTTTTCCCCTTCGCCAGGTTTTTTGTGGCAATTTTCCCCTCTATCCTGTAGACGTTCGGGAAAAGCTCGGTTAGGGGCATCTTATCACGGTGATAAGTTGGATTCGTTCAATCTTTTATATATTTGCGTTGGCATAGCCGAGCAGCCTTCTCACCGTTTCGCGCATCAACGTTGCGTCCCCCTTTTCCGTGCCCTCGACTTTCGGCATCATTTCGCTCTCTTCTATCCCGGCCACGCTCTCCTCATCATCCATGACCTCGTTTTCTATCGTCCTGTACGACGCGCGCACCGGGTCCAGATCCACAAGGATCTCGCTCGGCAGTTTCGTCTTCCCCATCAGGTATCCCACAGACGCATTAGCGGGCGGCCCTTTATGCTCGTGCCTGATGAAGAGCGCCCTGAGCGTTTTTTCCATTGCCCTGCGGTACAAAATCGATGCGGTTATGTACTCCTTCCTCTTTTGGTACCTTTCCGCCAGCGTGAAATCCCTGCCGGCGTTCCTAACCAGCCCTATTACCTTTTCCACCCTTTTCATCCATCCCAACCCGCATACACATGCACTTACCCATATATACATCGCAACGAAACAAGTATAAATCTTATCAGTGTTTTCATAACCGTTCAAGTGCAGCTAGCTTTCTGTCCAGCATTTTGCGACCATGGTGGATATGCAGCAACAAGATATCACAATAAGCAGATTCCTTCTTGACGTAATACCAATAGCCGCGAGCTCCATAAGCGAAAGCGACATGATTTCAAATTTTACGAAGGCGGTATCCTCCTCCTTTGGCATAGAGAGCGTGAAACTCGGCGACCTGAAGAGCGTCCCAGATTCCAATGCGCTGTACGGCTACATAAATAATACCAAAAAGACGTACATAGACAACCAGCTCAGCGAATATTCCGCGTTTCCGGAGCTCATAAATTTCAAAAACAATGGCTTCAGGAGCTGTGCAGTCATGCCGCTGATAGCAGACGGGAAAGTGGTGTCTGTGCTTGAGATGCTCTCCAAGACGGAGAGCAAGTTCGGCGACGATCTTATAAAAAACATAACCCTCGGCGCATCCTTCATAGGCTTTGTGCTGATGTACAAGGGGGAGGTTGGGAGGAGCATAAAACTTGCCACATATTTTGACGCGGCTTTCAACAGCCAGAACCCGCAGCTGATAATCTCAGAATCCGGATCGATAATAAAATCCAACAAGGCCGCCGTAAAACAGTTTGAGATGGCGGTGCCGGAGAAAAGGGACTCGACCGAGTTACTGGGACTTAGCTTTCAGAGGCTGGTAGACCTTTCGCGCGGCGCTTCGATGACGCTGGTGCCAAAAGGAGGTGGCGCGCGTGTCTTTCAAGTGGTTGTTAACAAGATAAATGACAGGCTTGTGCATCTTGCGGCGAACGACATCACCGACGCATTCATCTACACCACAATAAATGGCATGATACAGAGGAATAATTCCATCTGCGTCGTGATAACAGACTCCGACTTCAGGATATCCAATGTCTCGTCAAACGCGGAGTATGTCTTTGGATATCCAAAATCCGTATTGGCGAACGGCAGCTTCACCGACATGCTAAGCAAGGCGGAGAGAAACCCGCTTGACGACTCCTTCAGGAAGTCCCTTGCAAAGGAATCCGACATCGCATCCGGCTCCCTCACCTTTGAACTCAGCAATATCGGCAAGTCCTACATGCATTACACGGCGAAGAGGTTCTTTGACGGCTATCTATTTTTGTTGATGCGCGCCGACGCAGAGAAATACATCGAGAACATGCGTAACGACCTAAAGGCGTTCATGGAGAGCAGCAGCGACATAGTGCTCGGGATAGACAACCTCGGCTACATAAGGGACTGCAATTTGCCGGCAGAGACAGTGCTTGGCTTCAAGAAGGAGGACATGCTGGGCAAGGACATCAAATCCCTGTACAAGGACCAGGGCGCCCTAGATAAGGATATAAATTATGCAAGGAACGTCGGTAGGGTCGACAACATAATGGTTGACATAATAGGGAAGAACGACGAAATAATCCCAGCGATCCATTTCATAAGACCGCTGCATTCGGTCTCGCAAGAGAACGAGGTGGAGTACCTTATCATCCTCAAGGAGCTAAAGTCAAAAAGGGCGCTGGAGGAACAGAGGAACGATAACAGGGACCTTTCAAGGCAACTCGACAGCATGAAGAAGGAGGGCAACCTGAAATCACAATTCATTTACAACATCTCGCACGAGCTGAAGTCCCCGCTGACAAGCATAAAGGGATACTCCAAGCTCCTTTACGACGGCGAGTTCGGCCCGCTCAACGACGAGCAAAAGGAATACATAAAGACAACGCTCGATGAGGCCGACAGGCTTATGCTCATAATCCAGCAGGTCCTCGACGCGGCGAAGCTCGAAGCCGAGAAGATAAAGCTCGACCTCAGGGACGTGGACCTCAAGACGCTGGGGAACAACGCTAGCATAAAGGCGCTTGAGGAATCCGCAAGGAACAAGGGACTGTACTTCAAGTGGGAGGTTGCGTGGAATGCCCCAGAAAAGATAATCGCGGATCCCAACAGGCTGATACAGGTATTTGTGAATCTGATAGGTAATGCGATAAAGTTCACAAGCGCGGGAGGCATAACCGTGAAGATAGAGCCACGTACAAAAGGGACAATATTGTGCAGCGTGATTGACACCGGAATAGGCATGAAGGACGAGGACAGGAACAAGCTCAAGCGCCGGGGAAAATTCTATGAAATCAAGAAGGACAGCGCCAACAATCTTGTGCAGCAGCCCGGGGCTGGGACCGGCCTGGGACTTGCGATAACAAAAGACCTTGTCAAGCTGCATGGGGGGAAGCTGGACATTACCTCGGCGCCAGGCAAGGGCAGCACTTTCTTCTTTGTGCTTCCGATAAATCCGAGGAAAAGGAGAGACAGGAGTCCGGAGAGTCAGGGAAACAGCTGGCAAACACCACAAAATCATTGATCATGGGGCGGTATATCCGCTTGTCCAGGAACTGCTGAATATTATGTTTGTGGCTTGTCCATTGGCATTGTTACCTGAATAATCTTTAGTATCTCCATTTAGGGGCCACCATCCAACCAGGTTCTGTGGCTTGATGGGCGCGCCACCTATACCCTCCATATAGAGAGCATTTACTTCGGCAGATGAAAGCGAGGTGTTGTAGACCTGGAAATTCGAGATATATCCGGTTATGGTATTTGCATAATCGTCCCAGCCGCCTATGGTTAGGTTCTGGGTAGCCTGCCGCATACCGTTATTGGTTTGTGTGTTTGCCTGACCATCTATATAGAACGTTACAGTATCCGAGGCATTGTTATATACCGTGGCAACGAATTCCCATGTGTTTTCAACTGAGGATATCGATCCTGCAAGATCATTGTAGCATTTGTGCAAAAATGGATTGTTCCAGTTGTCTATCAGGAGGTTGAATGCTCCGCATATGTCTAAATTGCCGCTGCCGCTAATCGGCTGTGCAAAAATCGTTCCGCCCCAAATATTCGGGCCAGTACCATGCGGAACCGTGGTTAGGTCAATCCATACGGTTATGCTTCTGCTTGCAGCAGGTGCGGTTGGGAGGTATTGATCGCCAGAGATCAGAACGTATGAAGGTGGTGCCCCGAGACTGGCAACGTATTCCGGCTCCTGCCCTTGGCATTCCCCTGCAAGCGACACTGTTTGTGTTATTCCTGTTCCTGCTTTAACAACCTGACAATTTCCCGCCTGTGCCTTCGGCGTTCCTATCCCGCTGAATACGCCTAATTGGAAAAGAGCACCAAGTACCACTGCAATAATGAGTATCGCCCAGCCGTATGTCATAAGGTATTCCATCGCAGACTGGGACTTTTTGTGCACCATGCTATGCCCTACTGGTTTTTAAAAAACTAAATAGTTTACCATGCTGCATCGCCGTTTGGGATGTGCCATTGCGCCTATGCGACCAATATGCCGCACGCCCCCAGCCCCTTCGCGGTCACATAGCCGCTGCTCAGCTTCGCATCCGTCTGGCCGTAGAAGGCACCTTCAAATGTTACATTGGCTATGAGGCCAGAGGTCACATTGATCGTTATTACCATTGCCGCCCCGGTTGTCAGGGTGCTGTGCGAAAACGTCTTGTACGTGGCATAGTATGTGTGCACGCTGCTGTTTGTTATGTTGATCGCCGCGGAGTACGGCGTTACCATGCTGACGTTGGAATAAGCGGAAGGTCCCGAGGGCGCGAAATGGTTGTAGGCCGTGAACGTCAGGTTGTAGCTCGGCGCAGTGCAGTTTACCGTGTCCTTGTATAGCACGGTATAGTTATTCATCAGGCTGAAATATTCCGAGGATGCGAGTATGCTCTGGGCTTTCAAGTAACCTCCAGCCTGTCCAGGTATCGATGTCGTGGCTGAGGTCGTTATCGTAGATGTGACCCCTATCGAAGTTGTTGGCACCGTTGTCACGTTTACATTGCCGCCAACGGCCACCGGGGTCAGGGTCGAACCTGCAACCGTTATCCTTGAAGCCGTGGGGTTAAGCACTATGGTGCTGGGTATGGGTGTTATCTGCACATCCGCGCTCTTGGATCCCGTGGAGAGGAGCTTGAGCTGCATGTTGGCGTATCTTCCCATCGTGCCGTTAAAGTTTGTCGTGTTATCCATGTACATTGTCACGTAAAAGGTCGGGTTCTGGAACGCCGGGACCCTTGTAATCGAGAGCTGGGCGGACGACGGGGTCGAATCCACTACGCTCGCTGCATATTCACTTCCGGAAAGCGTGAACAGCGCCGTGGCGTTTGTGAAAGTCACGTTTGTCGACGAGTTCACCTGGATGATAGAAAACGCTCCCACAGCCCACGTGGCTATGGCGTACAGGAAGAGGAGAACCACTACTGCCTCCACCAGCCTCAAGGTAAGCTTGTTCCCGTGTTTTCCTGGCCTCCTCGGCCTGAAATCTGCCATCAAATCAGTAGCTCTGTACGATTAGCTATGCGAAAAGAAGGCTTATAAAGATTTATCTACCCTCCGGGATTCATCTTGTGTAACTTCTCCTTACTGGAAAAATAAGAAAGGGATATTAATACTTTATGCGATTCAGTACCGGTGACGACTATGGCGGACGACAGCGCCGGTTTACAGAACGACCTTATGGAAATGATGAATGACAGGCAGCAGATTTCTTACGAGGAGCTTAGCGAGTTGGCCATGAGCCGCGGCATACCGGAGGACAGGCTGAAAGGCGCGCTTTCCGATCTCGAGATGAATAAGGCGATAGCTTCGAGAAGCAGCGGCGGGATTCTCACCTATTACATACTGCAGGGTCCCGGCGAGATAAGGAAGGTACTCATTGTGGAGGACGACAAGAACATAAACAGGTTGATGAGCCTCTCGATAGGGAAGGGATTTGAGATAGGGCAGATATATGACGGAGGCGAGGCGATAGCCGCGGTGCGGGAAAAGAAACCGGATCTCGTGATATTGGACCTGATGCTTCCGCACAAGGACGGGCTGGACATCTGCAATACTATAAAGGCCGATCCGCAGCTCAGCGGCACGATAGTCATACTGGTGAGCGCCATGGATCCGACGAGCAACAGGTTCAAGGGCATAAAATACGGCGCTGACTATTATATAAAGAAACCTTTTGACCCGAGCGAACTGAAGAACCTCGTAACGCTTTTCCTCAGGAAGAAGGGCAAGCGCTTCGATGCGCTGGTCGATCTGCCAGACGAGGAGAGGATATCAGCGCAGATAGAAAGCTCGATAAAGCAGGGCGAGAGCTATAAGATAGGCACGCTCAGGATAGACAATCTTGGCACTTACGCAAGAAAATTCGGGGAGCGCGCCGCGGTTGTCCTGCTCAGGCTGATATCCCAGTTATTGCAGGACGACATAAAATCAAACAACGCATTCGTCGGGTTCCTGAACAGCGACGAATTCGTGGTTGCTGGAACCAAGGAGAACGTGGACGCGCTGGTAAAGAAGGTCCAGGACGAATTCGCAGCTGTGCTCCATTTCATCCTGCAGGATGCGGGATATAAGCAGCTCGATGTGGACATGGAGTCGCTCTTTGAATCCGAGGAGGTCCCGAAACTTTCCCTTGTGTTCAAGGAGTCTGACAAGCAGATACTGAAGCAGAGAAGGAACCAGGTCCTGAAGAGCAAGGGCGCGGCAAACAACAATGAGATAGGCGCCTACACGTACGACGAGCTCCTGGAGATATTCGGCAAGAAAGACCTTGATATTAAGATAACCAGGGACTCCACCGGCGTGCGCGTCAACGTCGGCAAGGGAGGGGACGAAGAGAAAGACTAAATTGCTTGGCCTGGCATTAATGTTGGAATGGTTAGATGCTGACTGGCAAAAAACACAAGCAGCAGGCTGCTGTCGACTTCCTAGTATCATACGGCGTGGCCATACTCCTCGTCGCTATATCTATTTATGTAGTGGGCAGACTGGGCATCTTCGGCAACAGCCTCGCCCAGCCCACCTGCTCCACCGCGGCATCGTTCTCCTGCGGCGCGTTTGTATTCAATGCCAACGGCCTCCTCACCCTCACCTTGACCCAGGCGCTGAGCAGCTCCGTCAATGTCATAGGCATGGCGTGCTCGAGCGGGATAAACGTGACTGGCGATGCCCCTGCATACGGCAATGTCAGGATATTGAGTTATTCCTCGGCGCCATCCTTCTATCCAAATGCCCAGCTCCAGAACGGGTTGGTGATGTATGGTGACCAATCCGAGACCCTGCAGATAAACTGCTATGGCTCAGGTGGAATATCTGCCCAAAATCTCGGGCAGCCGTACTCGGGCTATGTATGGCTGAACTACACCAGTACTGGCCTGCCCGCAACATACTACACTATAGAAAGGGCGGTGCAGTTCACGGCAAGGTCCTCCTGACCGGCCACACTGATAGATAATGTATAAAAAACCTAATTGCCTATGGTAATCGTGATCTGCCTGAGGAATACCCTTCTGTTCATGGCTGCGTTTGCGCTCATGGTCTCTACAGCAGCGGCAAGCTCGGTTACCATACTTGAGCCTTTCAATGCAACGGTGACCCAGGGCGGCAGCGTTCTTTTGGGAAAAGTCGGACCAGGCCAGACATTTTACATCACCATATCCGCAACCACCACAAATGCCACTGGCGTAACCTTCTCAAGAGGATGGAACAAGCTTGTGGCCACTGGCGTGCCCCAGGGGTGGATAGTCGAGAACTCATCGCTTAACGGTGCGGACCTTTCCGTGAAGATAGACCCTTCCCCAAATGCGCAGAACGGCACCTATACCTTCAATCTCACTGCAATAAACCTGGGCAATTACTCTCACCTCGGAGCGGTGCAGTTCCAGGCGCTGATAAATGTGACTCCCGATGTGTTCAACCTCCAGATAAGCCCCACCAACATAAGCACCGGCCCAGGCCAGCCGGCAAGCATATACGTCACGATAAACAACACCGGGGTCTCCGACAGCCCGTTCATGATAGCGATGGCCGGCCTCCCGGCGTGGAACGCCACCAGGCCGGTAATAGCGCTGCACCACACCACCGAGACTTTTGCATACCCTGTGTATGAGAATGAGCCAGGTACGTACAGGGCGCAGCTGAATGTAAGCTCCGGATCCAGCCCGCTGGTGTACAAGAGGAGCAATGTCACCTTGGTTATCCAGGAGTCCCTGATCAACGATTACAGGGCGGTCGGCCAGGGGGCGGTGGCATTTCCCATAATATATCAGCCGGTCTACGCTGTAATGTACTTGATAAGCAAGCTTCTTGCGCTGGCCGGCATACGCTAATGGGCGGCTGATGGCCATGATATTGGCATGGGCATAGGCGTCGGTATCTGGTAAACCTGTTGTGATCTTATGAAGAAAGCGGATGGCCAAAAAAACAGCAAGGGCACAAAGAGGACGGTCTATCCGGTGCGGCTCAAGCGCCTGGATGACCTTGCGCTGAACGCAACCTCCTTCGACGGGGTCAGGCCCATATACGCATTCAGGGAGGGAGACCACTACACCCTGTTCTCCCAGAGCATCAAGATCGGCGACCCGCAGATGACCCTCTATGTAAATGAGAGCAAAATAGGCAAATACATAATCTTCAGGCCGCATACGATGACGGAGAAAGGCACATGCGGGTTTACCGATACGTCTGTGATTAGGAATCCGCAACCGAACACGCATCTTTTCCCTATAATAGAGTTTGAAAAGGCCCCGCATGAAGTGAAGCAAGGGAAGTTGAAAATAAACCAAGTTGGGATAGTCGACTTCGACAAGCTGCTCAAGGGCGTAATGATGCAGCACGCCGAAGGCGGCGTGGGGAAAGTCTTTGCCTTCAAATACGGTGGCGACGCATACATCTCAACTTTCCACATCCTCGATTCCGACGATATAAAGACATTCAGCTATGCAAAGGTGAAGCTCGAGAAGGACTATAGCTTTTTCAGGTATAACTACACGGAGGACAGGATAGAGCCCACCGACACCTTTGGCGAATCTTCTTATTTGTATGTGAGAATAATATATCTCGCAGAGGCATTTCCTTTTTTCAAGCCCGAATAGCTCAGTGGTAGAGCGACTGGCTGTTAACCAGTAGGTCGCAGGTTCAATCCCTGCTTCGGGCGCTTCAAAATTTCGACGAGAACCGCAGGTTCGAAGCTATTCGGGCGCCAAGCTCCAAGTTAGCAAAAAACAGAGAAATCAGGTTCGAATTCAGAGAGCTTTTAGAGTGTTTAGAGCAAGTTGCAAAAACGCTGCCTCAGTCGAAGCTTGACGAAGGCGATATGTGGCCTGTTACGTTTGCACTGAAGAAGTTGACCGCTGCAGAAGAAGCAAAGGTTGCAGCACTTGTAAAGAAAGCGGTAGGTTAAATTCGTTTCCTCTGAAATCGTCTGTTAGGGGCGCGCCTGTGGCGCATCCTTGCATTGGGTGATGCTTGACAAGCGAGATCCCACGCAAGGTCGATGAAGTTCATAAGTAGCCAGAAAGGTTTATAATGTTGTATTCCTCCATTACAGTTGCTAATAAGCAAAGGTAGCACTCCATGAACTTCAAAAAGATAAGCAGGCCAGCGCTCATATTGATTGTGGTGGTCTTGGTTGCCGGTGGCGCATATCTGGCAGTCAGCGGGTCGTTAGCCCCCACGGCCCAATCCGGCGATACTGTCAGCGTGTACTATACTGGATCCTATACAAATGGGACGGTATTCAACACGAATGTGGGGCAGACACCGTTCAATTTCACCGTAGGCGCGAACCAGGTAATCCCGGGCTTCGCCCAGGCCGTAATCGGGATGAAAATCAATCAGACGAAGAACGTCACGATCCCAGTGAATGAGGCTTACGGTCCTGTAAATCCGAAGCTCATACTCGAAATCCCCACCAACGATATAAACGGCACGGTAACCGGGGGGGAGACGCTCCATGGCGTCCTCGGCGGCCAGCCCGCCACCGGCATCGTGATGTATATCAATCCGGCAAACGCCACGGCCAAGGTCAATTTCAACAGCCCCCTGGCTGGCCATATATTGGTATTCAAGATAACTGTCGTGAGCATACAGGGCCCCGGCAGCTCCAAATAAGAAAATCAGCTGGCATGCCCGTGCAGGTGATCCGCGACAGGTCCGGCTGACGCACAGGCTAACCCATTGCGAAGATCTGTTGGGATGGACAAATGGCCTATTTGCCGCCGATTCTGAACATCTTTGTGCCGCAGTTTGGGCAGGCACCGGTCATGGCCGTCTTTCCATTCTTCATGGTAACCTCCTTCGCGCCCTTCATTTCCCTTTTTGCCTTGCACTTAACGCAATACGCTTCTACCATAGTATTACCGATTCATAATAACTACTACTATTTAAAAATGTATCGTCAAGGACGGGCCCGCCGGCCAGGGAACACGTCAACTGCCAGGCTATCTCATGCTGCGCCACACATGTGCTACCATTTAGAATAGCGTTCAATTTAAAAAGGTGCATTGAGCTCAGGTAAGCATATGTTGGACTACGGCACCGGCATACTTCTTGCGTTCCTCGTGCTCGTCACATACAGCATAGGCGATACATTCGCAAAGAAGATAGTGCTCAGATTCGGCTATGCCAGGGCCGCGGCGCTCGTGTCTGGAGTCAGCCTGGCTCCGTTTGTCATCCTGTCTTTCTTCATCCACGGCCAGGCTATAACTGTATATTCCGCCGTGCTTTCCGCAATCTCCGGGATATTCTACGGCATAGGGTTTGTTTTCCTGTACAAGTCCCTGGCCACGGAGCAGACCACCAACACCATGTCGCTTTCCGAGTTCTTCAAGGCAGTGCTGGTGCTCTCCGGCGTCTTCCTTTTCGGGAACGCCCTAAATGGCACGCAGTCTACTGGAATAATCCTAATTTTTGCCGGTTCGCTGCTCATAATAACTACGGAAAAATTAAGGATAAACAAAAAACTGCTCTACGCGCTCTTCGGTTTCCTGTGCTGGGCCGCACTGTGGATAATGTTGGGCTATGCCATAGGCGTTTCCGGCAGCTACATACCGGAGGGCATGATCGCCACGCTCTTCGCCCTCGCATCCTCAGCCGCATATGCATTCATGACCAGGAGCGCCACGCTCAGCAGGTCGCCTTCCCCAAAAGTCATAAACGGCTACATAGCTGCGGTAGGCATTTCCGTAGGGATAGGCAGCCTCATATTCACTTTCCTAGTATTCTCTAAGTTGCTTTCCGTTGGGAGCGCGGTGATAGCCCTCACGCCAATAGTGGTCGCCTTGGCGTCCAGGAGAATATACCTGGACAAGCTGACTACGGCCCAATTGCTCGGCCTTGCGATAATGGTGATTGGCGCCCTGGCACTGGGGCTGGCGCAGTACCTTCCAGCCATATAAATGGCGTGTAGCAAGAAATGTATTAAATCTATCTAGTCATATTTAACGGGGATTATCATGATACTTTCGGACTTCGACCTAAAGGCTGCGATAAACGGGAAAAGGCTTGTTATAGAACCCTTCGTGGACGAATTGATAAGAGAGAACGGCGTTGACCTGAGGCTGGATAACGAAGTTGGAAGGCACGTGAATAAGAAAGACGGATTTATAATGGACCCGTCAAACGAAGAGCACATAGCAAGCAGCTTTGTAATAGAGAAGGGTCTCAAGGAGATGGTACTTGATGCAAGGGAGCAGGTGCTCCTCACCACTTACGAGAACCTCGAGCTTCCCGACGACCTCATGGGATTCGTCGAATTGAGGAGCTCGTGGGCCAGGCACGGCCTTTCCGTCCCGCCCACCATAATAGATGCGGGCTTTGCCGGAAACATAACCTTGGAGGTGATAAACAACTGTCCCTACAAGATAAAACTGCTTCCAATGCAGAGGTTTGCGCATATCATATTCGCAAAGACGAGCAGCAAGGTGATGAGCGCTTACTCCGGGCAGTACAAGGGCCAGAAAGGGGTGCGGCTCCCAAAAGTGCTTAAATAAAAGTATCAGCCTTCTATCATGTCCCCAAAGGATCTTACAAAATAAGCCATCGCGCTCTTCAGGGATCGCCTGCCATCCGGAGTTATTGAATACACAATAATTTTTCCATTTCTCCTGCCGTCTATAAGTTCCCTTTCCTTCATCTCCTTCAAGGCCGGATAGATCGTGCCGGCCTTTGGCTTGTCCCCGCGCCGTTTCTCCATTTCCTCGGCTATCTGTTCACCGTGCATCGGCCTTTTGGAGAGCAGCCACAGTATCTGGAATGTGAGCATACCCCTCATATCGCATCCATAAGACTTCATGACGCCACAATAATATAGGACATACTATATATTTAAATATTTTTATGTTCACAATATATATGACATCCTATATTGGTGAAAAAATGTGCAAAGGATATGGAATGAGAGAATTTCTGACGAGGGAGGAGAAG
>VFSW01001816.1_pt1 | contig 32370 bp, 34 predicted proteins | sample 5358111 | NCBI WGS metagenome assembly VFSW01 (sample SAMN11554181, study PRJNA540505) | mine drainage metagenome | isolation source: sediment from site ElyBrook_90M | place: USA: Ely Copper Mine, Vershire, VT | collected 2017
CCCACCCGCTACAGCCGTTCGTCGCCAGAACTGGCGTTTCGGCGAGAATCGACCCAAGGTCGCCATCTGGCGGCACGGAAGCTCGTGCCGTGTTTCGGGAATCCGTGCCTAAAATAGGGTGATAACCGGCCCATCATGCAGTAACGATCATGCTGGCACCCAATGAGGGGCGCTTACGATTAGGAGACCGGATCAGTGGACATAGCCTTTGCCGCCAAATTCCTGGGCGCGCTCTTCGCCATTATGAATCCCTTTATCAACCTGCCGTTCTTTCTTGCCATGACCGCCGACCGCACCGTCGCCCAACAGCGTCAGTTGGCACTTCAGGTCGTCACCTACACGGCGGTGATGTGCATCGCGATCTCGCTGGCGGGCAACCTCATCCTTGGCTTTTTCGGGATCTCGGTGAATGCCTTCCGCGTCGCCGGTGGACTTGTGCTGCTTGGTATCGCCTTTTCAATGCTCAATGGCCACCCGATCACTGCCCATGAGCGTGGCGACCATGAGAAGCAGGCCGATCCCGGCCCGGTCGCCGAGGACGACGGCATCGCCTTCTACCCGATGACCTTCCCCCTCATCGTCGGCCCCGGCACAATCGCCACGCTGATCATCTACATGGCCCAGGCCAGCGGCGCCGGCGAATATACTGCCTTCGCCGTGGTCGTCGCGGCGGTGATCATCATACTCTTCGTGGTGCTCTATTTCGCCGCCTCGATCGGCAAGCTGCTGTCTGCGCGGATGCGCGTCATCATGACCCGCCTGATGGGCATGATCCTCGCCGCCATCGCCGTCGGCATGGTTGTGGATGGCCTGAAATCACTGCTCCCGGGCCTCGCCTGATTGCGGCCCGGGCTGTTGGACGAAGCGGCTTAAGTTGCCCGATGCCAGCACGGCAGCGCGGTTTTTATGGCCGCCTGAAACGGTTCCCGGCCAGAAGCACATGGCTGTGCCACCAGCTTGCCGAGTTCGCCCACGGCCCAGTCGAGCGCTGCCATCTCGCGCGATGCTACAAGAAGATATTTTACCGCGTCTGCAGCTTCCGCCGGCCTCGGATCATACCCACCGCCGTTAAGAAAGCTGGATAGAGCAAGCAACGCGACAGTGGCAGCGAATTTTGGCTCCTTGCCAAGAAAATCCCGTGCCGCGCGCAACAATGTCGACGGATCTGCGCCGTATGCGGCGGCACACTCAATGGCGATGTCGAAAAATCCGGCATCCTTCGCGGCAGCGAACCATTTTCCTTTATCGCCACGGGTTTCGATCAGATCGAGCAGCATCCGGCGACGGTCGCGGTCGGGGTAGGCGCGGATCAGCGCGCGGTAGACGGCGAGGTTCGTTGTGCCATTGGCGGCCCGCAGGCCGTAACTTTGATACGCCTCATCCGAGCGGCCTTGTTCGATCAACAGGGCTTCACAAAACCGATCGATGGAAAGTTCGTAGTAGCCGGGATTTGTCTTGCTGCGTGCGGCTTCGGCAAAGGCGATCGCGGCTTCCCATAAACCTTGACGCACCAAAGCCTCGGCGCCGAATCGATGGTCGGGCCAGAATTTTACTCGGTGGGTGGCAAGCAGCTCCTGAAGCTCATCGTAACGGCCACGTTCCAGCAGGCAGGATAAGCAGATGGAGGTGCCTGTGACATACGAAAAATTTTGATGGTCCGCCCAGGCACGACGCACCATTTCGAACATGAGGTCAGTATATTCGTCCATCAAATCTGGATATTGCGCGATTTCGCCCCAGCGCTCTTCGAGTGGCGACAGATAGTCGACGCCGTCGTTCTGGATGGCCTCGAATAATCGCGCCAGCCATTTGCTTCTGGTGCCGCGGTCCGCCGGTGCCGCGATAAGAATCGGGATCAGCTCGTTCAGGGTACGAAAGACCGCAGAACCAAGGGCGCCAGACGAGCTATCGATTCCCTGGAAACTTGACCAGATGCGCTCGGCCAGCGACACGACGCCGTCGCCCGCCAAGACAGGATCGGACTTTGCAACAGACCTGATTTCGGTGGCGGCTTCCTTGAGCCGGGTGATGGCAAGGCTTGACCCGCTCCAGCCATAGGCATTGGTCCGAAACTTCGCCTTGAATTGCCACTTTCGAACGGCTGCCATTATTTCATGCCTCATGACATCTTGCCAGGGAGATTACAGACTCGCTGTAGCTGTGGGTACCGCGCGTTCAATACGCTAATCGCTATTTCCAGGAAATCTTAGCCGCCACCCTGGTTACATCACCTTCAACAACCTGCCGATCAGTGCCAGCGCCGCCAATACCATCACCAGGATCAGTAATCCAGATCCGTCTTCTCGACGCATTGCACCACGAATCAGGCTAATCAGCGAACGGTTATGAACCTGACAACCATTCCACGATGTCTTAGAGTCTGACTCTGAACGGTAGCCCCTCTAACTTCGACGTGCGATTTTTCGCGTGAGTATTCGGATATTGGCGAGCAGGACCCAGGCGGTTGCACTGGCGATTGTTGCCTCGAAATCCTTGGCGAGGCGGCGGCATCGGCCGAGCCATGCGAAGGTTCTCTCGACGACCCATCGGCGGGGCAGAAGTTCAAAACCTTCCGCGGTGTCGGAGCGTTTTACGATTTGCATAGTCCATTTGCCGATCTTTTCGAGGCGCCGTTTCAGTTTAGGCCCCGCATAGCCGCCATCGGCGAAGACATGCCGCAGGGACGGGTATTTCCTGCGGATGGATTTGAGCACGGCGGGCGCGCCATCGCGATCTTGAACATCGGCGGAATGGATAACGAGCCCGACGAGGTTCCCGAGCGTATCGGTGACGATATGTCGTTTTCGTCCCTTGATCTTCTTACCCGCATCAAACCCACGCGGCCCGCCCGCCTCGGTCGTTTTCACCGACTGGCTATCGATCACGCCCGCGGTGGGCGATACCGAGCGTCCAGCCCGTTCCCGCGCCATCGCAACCAAGGCTTGGTTGATGCGTGCGAGCGTGCCGTCACGGCTGAAGCGGTAGAAATATGCCTGTACCGTTGTAAAGGGTGCGAACTCCCTGGGGATTTGCCGCCACTGACAGCCAGTCGACAACATGTAGAGAATCGCTTCAACAATCACACGCAGCGATACCGAGCGTGGCCGTCCGCGGGGCGCCGATGCCGGCATAAAAGGCGCGATCAGCGCCCATTCAGAATCGGTAAGGTTGCTTGCGTAGCGCAGCTCATCACGGCAATATTGCCGCCGAGCGGTTTCAGTCCAGGCCATCGTGACTCCGTCAGTTGTCGCAAACCAACAGAATCACAACCAACTGAAATCGCTCAACTATCTTTTTCGTTCAGGCTCTTAGCCTGCCGTGGCTTTTGAATTGGTCGGCGAGGTTCGCGGCTCATGGTCTCAGGGCTTCCATTGTTCTGGTCTCAGCAAACCATGAAGTGGGCGGCTATTGAAGTGCTGGTAGATCGCCATTCTCGCCGCGCCCACCAGGATGGCGGTTTGGCCGGGTGGCCTTGTATCTGGCAAAACCATGCCGATGCCTTATGTTAGGATTGGGAACCTATATCATATTCCAGTATCGGGAACCGCATGTCATGATGGGTGCCGAAGGGCCGCCCTCATGCTCAAGGAGAAGTTGAATGCCTTTGGATGTCGGTGGCGGCGGTGGACGGCGACAGAGCTCGTTAAACGTGCTGGGGACCATGCTGGAACCCTGTTCATATGACCCCATCACCGGGTTCTACCGGGATGGATGCTGCGCCACCGGGCCGGAGGATGCCGGCAGCCATACGGTTTGCGTTGAAATGACGGATGCTTTCCTGGCAGTCAGCAAGGCCCAGGGAAATGATCTCAGTACACCAAGGCCCGAATACGGGTTTGCCGGGCTGAAAGCCGGCGATCGCTGGTGTCTATGTGCGCCTCGGTGGCAGGAGGCACTCCTGGCAGGGGCCGCACCACGGGTTATCCTCCGGGCTACGGAGATGAGCGCATTGCAATGGTGCAGCCTGGACGACCTGAAAAAGTTCGCGGTAGATTTGGCCTAAAAGGTAGCGAGTGCGTCACAGTGATGCCGTTATGGCCGGCGCCGCATAATCAGTTAAGCGACACCGGCCAATATCATTCAGATAGATTTATTCCTCGCCGGCGGTTTCGTCAGCTACCGGCGCAAGATCATCAGATTCATCCGGCACGACATCGCCCTTTGCGGCAGCCTTACGGCCACGCTTTTTCACAACAGGCTTTGCTGCAGCGGCAGCTTGCTTGGCAGGCTTCACCTGACCTGCAACCTTCTTCTCCATCTGAGCCACCGTCGCCTCGAGCTCTGCAATCTGTGCCGCAGACGTCTTGGCGGCCTTTACCGCTTCACGGCTCTTTGTACGCAACGTGACAATCGTTTTTTGTGCCTTTTCCAGCTGAACCCGGAGCTCATCTTTGCTCATCACCGGCGCTTTGACCGCTGTTGGTTTCTTTACGGGAACTGCGGTTTTAACAACCTTAGTCGCTTTCGACGCGGCAGGTTTACGGCCTGGCATGATGGCTTTGGCTTTAACTGCGGGCTTGGTGGTTTTCTTCGATGCGGCTTTCGCCATGATTCGGAATTCCTTCATTGAATTGGCTATTCGATTGTCGACCAAACATTTTGGATGAAATGTCGGCGGGTGCAACTCATACAATATTGACCAGTGATTGGAAATCGGGCGTAGACCGGCCCGGGAGGAGATCTCAGGAGCGGACGTTCCGCCTCGCCCATGCAGACAGCAACGCGCCCAACCACGTCGTTCCTGGGCAATTTCAACTTACCCGATAGCTGCCATTCGGCCCGCTGGCCCGATCCCATGCGATGGGAAGGTCAAATGAACGGTTTGGAGTAGCGGGACACCTCGAAATTTGTTACAGAATGGGTAATAGTGTAACAAATCGAAGCCTAGCAGCGTCAAAAGTAAGTTGGCGGAGGACCGAGTTAAGCTATGGTGGCATAAATGAAACAAGCTTCATCTTCGACTGAATATAAAAATTTGATGGACGAGCAGCCAATAAGGCCGCTTCACAACTGGGAGCGATCACTTTTTGGAATCTTGGCCTCTGACGCGGGTCTGCCTCACGAAAAAATCGATGAACAGGCTTTGAATAATTATCGTGTCCAGGACATGCTCGACGGTGGGATGGGCTCAATAAGATTTGTTGGTGAATCAGGATTCCGGCGTTGTTCGCAGTTCGGCGTTGCGCGAAGATGGTACAAGGATTCAGATGGTGTGGAGGTGAGCTTTGAGCTCAACCTTGATGACGCCGGAGACCCGGGTGAGATTGACGCCTGGAAAGTTGATTTTTCTGCCCTATTACAGCCGCCACGCGCTACAGAGCTGCAGCTGAGATCGAAAGAAAGGATCAGGCCACCAAAAATCTGATACAGAATTGGATATAGTGTAACAGAAACGATGGATTATGTCGCTCCGCCGCTGGATAGCCCTGCGGAAAACCTGGTGAAGGGGTAAGATGCAGAACGGGACCGCCAACGCTATAATATTCATTGTCGCTGCGTTCATCATGGGTTCAATAGGTACTTTTTTTCCCCGATGGCTACTAAGGCGCATTGAGAAAAGCAGCCAATCGAAGCCAATTTATGGTTTCGTTGGTGAATATTATTCTGGCCCAAACGCGATTTTGAAGCTCCGCGTCGTAGGGTTTTTTATATATGCGATGGGGGCCTTTCTGCTCTTCTGGACGTTTATTCGGTAGAGTTTGGATGTCGTATAAAACTGAAGGAATACAATGCGCTCCGATATATACTGGATCGATGCGGATATCGCCGGTCGATTGGGCATCATGGCACGTCCACGTTCGGGCGACTGGTTGAGTGATGAAATTAATGCGTGGCAGGAAGACGGCGTTGATGTCGTTGTAAGCTTGCTTCAGAAAGATGAAATTCAAGAATTGGAATTGGCACAGGAAGCCGATCTGTGCCTTAGCGCCGGGATCGAGTTCATTTCTTTTCCGATTTTGGATCGAGGAGTTCCGCCATCTCATGAATCTGCCGCTGCCCTGGCAAAAGTTTTGTCGGACAAGATTGAGGGAGGACACGCCGTAGCAGTTCATTGCCGTGCTGGAATCGGACGCTCGGCTCTTGTCGCCGCCAGTTCTCTCGTTTGCCTCGGCTTCACTTCGACCGAAGCGTTCGACAGACTTAGCAAGGCGCGAGGCGTGAAAGTGCCAGATACCGATGAACAGCGAGAGTGGGTCGCTGGCTTTGAAAAGAAAATTTCGCGCGCAAAAGACGCCTGAATGCCGCCGTTGTTACACTATTATGTATTCTGTATCAGTCGGGGCTTCGTCCTTTGGCCTGGTCGCGTTAATTTCAGCTTGCGCCGCGCAGTAGCCGGTCGAGCTTTTTGGACCTGGATTTCGATCCCACGGTCTCGGAGCAGCTGTCGGAACCGGGAGGCATTTCTTTCTCCCCATACCCCAAGGTATTCTTCTTCTGTCGTGTCGTTTCTATAAGTCGTGCTTCCAAAAAAGAGGTTCTCAAGCTGCCCCTGCCCGAGCGTCGATTCAATTTGCTTCTTGTCGGCGATACAGACGACGGTATCGCCTGAGGGGGCAAAACCATTATCGCGGAAAACATAGACAGTGAGAGGTGCCGATCGTTGTTCCTGCATTATCCCCACATCCTCTTCGCGATGTCCTTTTCCTCCGCACCAACCGCGTTGGCGTAAATCGACGTGGTAGTGAGGTTGGCATGACCGAGCCATTTTTGCACCAGATTTAGAGGGATGCCGGCGGAAACGGCTGCAACGCCAAACCCGTGCCGCAGCCCCTTCGGGGTCGCCTGGGGGCCTGATAGATTGGCCTCAACCATGATCGCATGGACGAAGCGCCAGGCCGTCATCCGGCTCCAGGGCCAGAGCTTCTCGCCACGGCCTTTACCGCGCTGGCCTTGGCGTTCTCGGATGCCGTGGACCAGATCAAGGGCTGCCAGTAGGACCGGAGGCACGGGAACAGCCCGGTAGACCCCAGTACGGCGCTTTTTCAGGGTCTCGAAGATGAGAGTTCCGGCCGTGACGTCCACGCGATCAACGGTAAGCGCCAGAGCTTCGGACAGCCGGCATCCTGCATAGGCCAGGGTCAGGCAAAGACTGCGGATATGTCGATCACCCTTCTCGGCGGCACTCAGAAATACCGCCCGCTCTTCGGCCGTCAGATATTTTCGAGCGCCGGTCGCGTCGTACAGGGTCATGCCCTGGCTGGTGGGTGGCGCAACCTCGGCCTCCACTTCGGAGCCGGTAACGGGCTTTCTGGTGGCGCGACGCTTTACTGGGGGTTGCCCGTGCTTCGGCGCAATTTTTGGTGCGGCTGGATTCATATCTGGTCTCGATAACCGCGCCGCCGCTTCGAACGCGCGAGGCGGGCGAGCGCATCCAAGGCCGTCCCCGCGTCAGGATGGGGGTCGAGGCGTTGCCGGCCGGATGTGCCAATCCGGCCCCATTGGCGGACCAGGAGGGTGCGACCGAACAAATCCGGCCATATTTCCAGGCGGTAGAAGCGGGCCTCATTCCTATCCGGCCTCACGCGGGTCAAAGCGACGTTTTCCGGGAAGAGGGCGAGCTGGTGAAACGCGGGCATGGCGACCTTCAACAAGGTTTGAAATGGTTTCCCCGTGAAGTGTATCAGAATCGGCCTTTGTTAGCGAGGAGAAAGATTTTCTGCGCTCGGAGGATTGGCGACCGATGCCTCCCGGTTTGCTTAGGCTGGTGCATGATGATTTAAAAATGAGGCCAAAAATCGCTCAAAAATCGCCCCATTCCGTTGGCTTTCCTAACCCCGTGTTCCGGCTAATTTTGATACACTATACCTAATTCTGTAACACTTTAGTTTTAGTTCTCCCCCGATGCATCGAAATCTGGTATAATTTGGAAATCAGCACCCTCCGGGATAAAGATGCGCGAAGACATACGAGCCACTATAGCTGCTAATATAAGCCGGTACGGTCAACACCTGGCGAGCGTCCACGCTGATGAGGATAGTCCGTCCGACTTCGAGCCGTTCATTTATACAATCGGCAATCATGAATTAGGAATGCCCGAACTTTTGTTCGTTGGTGCTAATGAAGACCTCCAAGGAAATATCTTGAACATTCTCGGCCAACTACAAAGGGGACGCGGGTATGCCCTCACGGATGGCGAAATTGCCGATTTCACCGCCCGCCTTCCAGCGCTGATTTTGGATGCCGGTCCGCGGGGGCGGGAGGAGTTCGCAATCCAGGTAGGCGTCTATTATGGTATAGAGAATTTTGAAGTCTATCAGGTTCTCTTGCCCGACCAAAACGGAAAATATCCTGGAGACCCAGAATGCCTACCTCCATACTCGGAACAGCCCTTACTTTTCGTAAGGCATTAAATGGAATTCCGTTACACTATATCCAATTCCGTATCCGAAACCCAGTAGTTATTCAAAAGATGAGGGGTGTTGGCTAAGTCGGTGGGCCGTTTTCAACACTGAATCCGATAACGTTGAAATCAATATTTGACGTGTCTTCACCCGCTGGTGAATAGCCCTCCAGCGTCGCCGGAGCGCCTTCTTTAAAATGCAGAAGACAACATATCCCGACCTTCATCCCGTCTATGCTTAGCCAAGCATCACCAAAAGTTCTTCGAATGCCATCGGGCAGTTTTATTTGGCCGTTGACCTCTAAATCCGTATAAAATCCCTTTCCGGTATTTTGTCTTTTCACAACACAACACGAACCAAAGGCCCTAATTAGGTCGGTCTTGTGATCTGGGTATTCGTCAGCAATGCGATCGAGAGCGGCCGATTCAAGTGAATTGAAATTGCTGATGATTGTCGCAGGCACCATTTCTCTCCGACAGCCAATTAAGAGGCTGCCAAATTTGTTACACAATTACCCATTTCGTATCAGAGTTTGGGTAAATGCGCCACCTTTTTGGGGATCGTTGCAAGGTTCTCGCGGCCCGTGCAGGTCAGAAGGTGACGTGCCGCCGAAAACGATGGCATTCTAGGTCCGCTTACCGCCGGTGTTAGCTCCAGAGCTGCCAGTCACCTTCCGGCCCATCTTGCCAAAAACCGAATGTCCGGTATCCGCTTCAGCCGGCCGTAAGCCGACAGGCTGAAATCCACCCTCTGGAGCCGTTTGCACCCGTACAGCTTGAGACGGGCTGGCGGAGAATCTGAGTAGCAGATCCCCGCCAAGCCGGACTACGGCTCCAATTCGTCGGGAAGAAGGTTCATGAGCGCCGCACGTACCTCATCCCCCCCGGATTTCATCGCTTCTTGAAGGGATAGTTCGTTTTCGATCTTCAATTCCGGGGCCAGAGGGGCTGCAATCCCTCCATCGTAAAGGAGACCCTTGGCGCGCACTCCAGCCCAAGGACTTACGGTCTTCGCGTTGGGCACGTCCAGGTGTTTTGCCTGGTCCGGCCCCTTGTCGCCTTCCTTAATATTGGTCGCCCGGTCTTTGAAGGGTGCATCTTCCCAATACCGGACTTTTTTTGTCCTGAACGGGCGGGAGCCTGTAACCAAGGTGATTTGCTGGTCGTAAGCCAAAGCGCGCACATCACCCGGCTCCAAAAGATTCCGCTGCTGCTCGGAATAAGACAGCGTATTTTGGCCCTTAAACAGCGAGCCGATACCCCGTGCGGCGCTTTCGGCCCGCCGGTATTCGACTGCCTTGCCGACCATGTGGCTAATTTTATTGGCTGAAAGATCGTCGGCGGCGGCAAAATATGTCGAGACGTGGCAGTTATCTATAATGGTATTCGAGGGGCCGTAAGCGTCCTCAATATCTTTCGGGCTTTGCACAATTATATCGGCTTTGATGCCGTAACCGGCCATGACGCGGAGATTTTTAGCAAAAAACCCGAGTTTTCCAAGGCTGGGAAACTCGTCAATGACAAACAATAATTTGTGTTTTTTGGGCCTGCCCGTGGCGTCACGATCCTGGTCTGTCATCAGGGATTTCGCCATCTGCGAAAGGATGAGTCTGGTCAATGGCCGTAGTCTCTCGTCATCGGAAGGGGGAGTTTGCAGGTAGCAACTCACGGGGTTGTCGCTACAAACGAGGTCGCCATAGGTGAAGTCGGAATGGGCGGTTTTGGCCGCCACAATAGGGTCAGAGAAGACGCCAAGGTAGCTGAACGCGGTCGTTGAAAGGTCGCTTTGCAGGCGTTCGGCCATCCTCATGAAAAGAGTGCCCGTAAGACGAATTTCGGGGATGGCTTCGGGTATCGGCTCTCCCTTGGCATCACGGGCGAGGCCATCCGGCTTGTTAAAATCTGGCTTAAAGCGGTGTGCCGTATTGGCCATTTCTTCGATCAACGGCGGCAGGTCCATGAGCCTCATGCGGACGGCCGCCAGATTCTTTTCCTCGTCCGGCGCGGTGTAGAGCTGGTGAAGAATGGCGCTGGTCAAGAGCGTCATCGCCACGGTGTCAAAGAAGGTCGGATCGTTCTTTGAACCGCTAGGGTCGTACAAGATTTGTACGATATTTTGAATGTCGGCCAGCTCGGTATCCCCCCGCCGAACCTCGTTTAGAGGATTAAAGGCGGCGCTGTCTCGGCGGGTGAAGTTGAGATAAAAGGCGTGGCTGAATTTGCCCCGCCAGTTAGCGGTTATGTCGTAACACTCGGCTTTCGGGTCATACACGACAACAGATTGTGTCCAGTTTAAGAGGGTGGGAATGACGTGCCCAGCCCCCTTCCCGGCCCGGCTCGCGCCAGAGACTAGCTGATGCTCTGGCCCATTATAGCTAAGCAAGCGGATACGGTCGGACCAATAGCCTATGATCGTACCCACCGGCTGCTTTGCCATAATACCGGCCGCCTTGGCGTCGGCCTCTCGTCCCCATGCCTTCGCACCAAATTCCAGCACTTCCCGTTTTCCACGCCGGGTCATGATGACCGTCATAAAGAAAGGGATGGCGAGGCAGCCAACAAAGATCATCCCCGCGTCGTTTATGATGTTGGGGTCGTTATTATAGAGCGTGAGCGTCCAAACCAAGAAGGCTCCGGGGAAGTAAATTGTCACCCCTGGCAAGGGTAGAATAGCCCAGCCAAGGGCCGGATTATATACGTATGACCATCCGATAAATTGGGTGGCGCCGATAAATCCGGCCGCTGCCCCGATGAGCAAAACAATGAGGTAGGCTTTCTTCCGCTTGTCCATAACGTGACTCCTTCGCCCCGTCATGTACCTCTGTTTGTTCACTTCAACAAATATTTATAGGACCTCATCCGCCTAAGCCAAGGCTTAGGACGCGGCGGAGATTGAGGGTGAGTGCCTTTTGTTGTTCGGGAGCCAATGCCCTGACATTGCGCTGCACTTCGCCAAAGGCGGCCCGGACAAAGCGGGTGTCGCCAAGGGCTCGGCTCGGCAATCGGACCGCACCGGGTATGTCGTTCTCGAACATATCCCGTGCAACCTTGGCCACTCCCCGAGCCGCATTTATATTCCGGTCGAGCTGCGCCACGTTGCGGCGGGCCTTCCGTTCTTCCGTCCTCAAAGCCCCCAAATCGCCCTGCAACTTCTTCACCTGTGCGGCGATAACTTCCTTACCTTTGGGCGATTGTGTGACCTTCTGGAAGGCGCTCTTGGCCTTTTCCGCCTTCTGTACACGCTCGGCCGCCTCAAACATTTCAGGCGAAGAGGCGCGGATTTGCGCCACCCTTGCCTTAATAAATTCGCCCCCTTCCGGGGTCTTCAACCATTCAAGCACCTCTTTTTTTTGGGCCTGAATACCCTTCAACTTAGCCCCGGCGGCGTTGGCGGCGCTGTCCCGCTCCATCTGCTCGCGGGCCGATTGCCAAAGCATCTGAGCCGGGTTTGTTACCCAGCGCATGATGGTTTTTGCATCGAGGTCTCGGCCTGCCTTGGCCTCTGCCTCCCGCCTCTCCAGCTCCTTTTTAGCCTCAAACTCGGCCTTCTCCAGCGGTGCAATACTCTCCTTCTTGACCAATGATCTTGTGATCCGCCGCGCGGCCTTCATCTTCTCCTGAATGTCCTTCAACCGCTGCTGGGCTTGTGCCCTCTCCGCACTCATCCGCGCCGCAATCCCCTCCAGTTCTCCAGCCAGCTCGGCAAGATTCTTCGCGCCTGGCGGGGTCATAACCGCCGCAATTTTGTCCCTGGCCGCCACATTCTCCCGTAGTTTTTCATTGGCGTTGGCTGCTTGCTGGCGCTGCTGCTGGCGGTTTGTGACCTCGCCACGGCGGTTCATGGCGGTGGCTTCCGGGCCAAGATGGCGGCCAGGCGCTTTGTCTATTCCCCGCTCTGCATAGCTCTTGTGGGTGACTTGAACCTCCCGCGCCTTCTCTTCTCCGAGGGCCAGAACAAGGTGCTTGTTCTGCGCCTTGGCCCAATTTTCCCGCCATTCATTCAGTTGCTCTTTGCCGTTCCACTCGCGGTTTTTCCCCGCGAAGCCTTCCGGCCCAATGCTCCGCGTAGTGAGCATGACATGGGCATGGTGATTGCGCTCGTCACCATCTCGTGGTGGAGCATGGATTGCCACGTCCGCCACCATGCCCATTGCTACAAAATTCTCCTGAACAAACTCGCGGGTGAGGGCAAGCCGCTGTTCTGCATTTAGCTCGGCCGGGAGGGATAGTTGAACCTCCCGCGCTACCTGCGCGTCCTTCCGCTTCTCCGCCCCCTCAACCTCATTCCATAAGGTTTCCCGGTCATGGACCCAGCCCGGCGCGGCCTCTGGCGCCATGATCTCGGAATGAACAACACCCCCCTTTCGGGTGTAGTCATAGACCGAATCAAGGCGGGCGTCCGTAAGACGATCCCCCGCCCTGTAGGCCGCCGCTGCTACCGCGCTGCGCCCATCGCTGCGAGTGATGACGGAAGCCGATAGGCGGTAGTCGGACACGTCTTTCTTCCCTTCTCACGGATCGCTAAGGGCAACGCCCTTGGCTCGGACGGTTAGCCCTCCTGGCTATCCCCCGAAGGGGTGCAGGGGCGAAGCCCCTGGCGCACAACATTGGTACAATGTATAAGTGCGCCCTTCGGGTATTCTTAACTTCAGTTTTCTATACTGGCCATTCTTAATAATGGGTCGTAAAGTCCGGGTAAGTCAACAGCTTTGGTGCGCCATGCGTCTGAACACCGTAAGAAAAGTCGTGTTATCTCCGCTTCTTGCCGGAGAAGAACCAAGACATAACCTGCTGCATGGTAAGCGTCGTCTCAAAGCTCTTGAGCGCGCGCAGGCTGAAATTGAGAGAATTTTAGCACTTAAAAAGCCTGCAAAAAAGTCACATGAACGGAAACAAATGCTCCAAGATTTAATCGTAAAAGCCATGGGGGTTGAGAGCTTTCCAGAAGCGAAAAAGGCACTTGCAGCGGCGCGTAGGAAACGGGTTTCAGCCTCTATTGAGACCATGCTGGACCGTGCCGCCATGAGGGAACTAAAGGCAGCAAAGGCGCGGGCGAAGACGGCAGAAAAGAGGGATAGAATGATCGCACTGGCGGCACTTGCGCAGGCCGTCATTAGCGCCCGCGAGGCAAAGCAAAGGGCACTAGCCCGGAAGGATGATGCCCGCCGGAAGATCATCATCGGCGGGACAATTATTACCGCAATCCTTGACAACGCCCCCGGCGGGCCAGCCCTTCTTGAAGGGCTACGGGCACGTCTCGGAGAGGTTGGCTGGCGCTCTGTCGAGCCTATCTTCAATCCCTCAGAGGACGAAAAATTCCTAGCCGAATTCCTCCAAGGCAAGCCGCCGGATGTGGCTGCACTCGCCGCCATCGGGGAAGCCGGCAAAAGTCAGTTGGTGAAGGTTTACCATGAGACAGAAGCCAAAATCGAAAAGGCGCTCGACCTAGCCCAAACTTGGAATGGGGTAGATCAGCGCCAGCAAAGAGCGGCCGATGCCCGCCGCAAAATTACAGTCGGCGGCGCGGTCATTGCGGCCATCCGCGAAAAGGATGCCACCGCCCCTGCCCTACTCCAGCTCCTAAATAATCGGATCGGCTCAACGCGGGACCGCGAGACAGTGCGGGCCATCCTACCTATTGGGGAATTCCGTCCAGTGGGTCGCCCCTGAAAGGCTTGCGCGGGGGCGCTGCCCCCCGTACCCCCCGAGGTATTTGGAGAAGAAAACCGGAAGGTTTAATTGCCGGTGGCCCCCGGCGACGGGGCCATGATCCCCGGCGCTGCAACAGCCGGGGGGGCAGTGACGGCGACAAATAGACCGGGAGAGCTTTGGTCATCTTGCTGGGCCGTTGCCGGGCCATCAACTGGCACGAACAGGCCGGGCGGATTGCCCTGGGCTGACGCCAACTCTGCGGGCAATTTAGTATCTATGAAAATGCTCCGTTGGGGAGCCTGCAATGGCACCACGGATTGGGGGCCGCCCGAACCCGAAAAGGTCGCGTAGAATGAGTGATCCCGGATGACAGCTATTGGTGCTTCTCCGCCAAAATTAACAAGGCGCGGTGAAACCGTGCCGTCAGCCGCCCTCTGGGCAACAATGACGGGATTTTGAAAGTAAAGCGCTCCGTGAGTCGGGTCGGGTAGCCGGTGCTGTAAGATCAGGTCCAAAATGGTATCCGCTTCGACTTTCTGCCCCGGCGATAGCGGGGGTAAGTTCTGCCATTGGCCGCCCGCGTTCGTGACCGGCTCAAACTGGCCGGGGGCGTTGACCACGGCTTGCGCCGTTGCCCCCCATGTCCCTGCCCGGAGCCGGTTTAGGATCGTGTAGATCACGCCCGCCAAGCCTTCTTCGGCTTGGTTTCCGGCTTCCGCGAAAGCCACCCGGCCGATGGCTTCTCTGTCTTGCGCTGACAAGGTGATTGGCCCAGCAAGGACAGGGGCCGGTGCGGCCTGCGCGGGCTTGTTCTGGGTTAGTAGCGCCGGTGAACTGGCGCGACTGTGCGCGGGCACGGCGGCAAGGGTAAGGGCTGCAAGGCAGCGGCCAAGAAGTTTCACCATGTCACCAGGTCCAAAGAGGGCGATACACGCCGATGATGTTGGCCGCCGGGATTGCGCCGTAATAGCGGCTGTCAAAGCTGTTCGGGATACGGTCTGAGAAAACCGCAACCTGTCCGGCGGTCAACGTGTGGCATCCCTGCCATGTGGGGAGTGGGTTGCCCTGGCGGTCGGCGAGGGCCGCCTGGCCGAGAACAGCGCCATTCACCGAGAAGGCCACCCCTGCCCTGCAAATCTGGTCGCCGGCCGTCGCCACAACGTATTTTTGGATCAGCTTTTTGCTGGCGTACTCCGGCATGTGTGCCAGCACATAGGGCATGGCGGCGGCCGGTGGATGGAAACCGATGACGACCCCCTTCACAACGGGGGTTTGGACGCGCCGCCAGAGGCCGAGAGGCACACTGGCGGAGTCATTGAACAGCCGCGCGTCGGAATGATCGGCGGGCCGCATAAGGGCGGCCACGGCCAGGGCCATGATGACGAACAAAGCGGCCGGGATGCGGGGTTTCGCCTCACTCATTGCCGCTCTCCAGACTCGTGCGAGCTGCCATCTGAACAGCATCCCGGTAATTGGCGGCAACTCGCATCCCACGGGCAAGCAGCTCTTGGCTCCGAACCTGACTTAGCCCTTCCGCAAAGCAGCGCAGCGCCACAAGAGCATCTGCCGACAGTCCCGGCATGATGGCCTCCAAGGGCTGCAACGCCTCTGTGGGCCGCTCCAGCGGCCTTTGGATGGGTGTGTGGGTCTGGCTCGGGTTGCGCCTCCTGCCCTGCGCGAATCGCCTGACGGCCGCCGCGTCATCGGGTGTTGGGACTTCGACCTCAACCCGGATGAGTTTCCGTGCCGCCCGGTGGCGCTTCACTCGCTCGCTGCTCTCGTTCATATGCCCTCAAACACTGCGTTTCCGGTAACGGTAGTAGCCCGTTTCCGGTAACGCAAGTTCTTCGTTTCCGGTAACGTCTATTTTGTACTTGCGGCAGTGATCGTTACCCGGATGGGCTGAAACCCGCATGGGGTTCAGTGGAGCCTGGCTTCTGGGCGGAATAGAGCGCGGCCGGCGATAGCCGGGCCGCCATTATGTTGGAGGAGGCGTCAAATGGCCGTTGTTACCTTCTGTGCGAATAAGCGTTGAAGGGTTTGCCCGCCGTGAATCTGACAAAAGTCGTTCCAATCCGTGCCCTCGGAGGATGAATCGAAGTCGGGGAAGATCGTTAAGGCGTTGGTTGCGGCGGCGGCGGCTTCCGCTTTTACGATGCCGATATTCGGTAGCGGGATTTTTCTGCGAGGGAGATGGTGGTCATTGTCGCCGGCAATAAGCATCAGCCGAGACGGATATTTTTCACGGAGGGCAAGCGTCACCGGCAGGAGGTTGCCGGAGTGGCAGGCGACCACAACCGGGAACTGGGTGGCTTCGTGGATACTGGCACCGGTGGCGTATCCCTCGACGATGATTAAAGGCTCGTCGGTGTCGAGCAGGCCGATGGGATGAAAGGTCGCTTTGGCAAGCGCACCCCGCATATAGGTTTTTTGGCTTTGATTCTTGGCCGCATCGAATGAAATTCGCTGACAATTCCAAATGGTGCCATCGACCGTTTGGAGCGGTAGTAATAGGTCGCTGTTGTCAAACAAGAACAGGCCGTGAGCACAGACGCCCTTCATGGCGAGGTATGGGTGAGACCTCGCGGGCAGCGAATTAGCGATAAGAGCCTGGGCCTCGGTGGCCACCTGCCTCTGGCGGTCTTCACGGACCTGCTCATCGCGGATTGCGCGGGCGCGGATTTCGCGGCTCGCTTGCTGGCGGTCGGTGGCGCTCAAGGGCGGGACGCATTCCGGCCGCCAGGTTGCCTCGTAATCTGTTTTCCAGTTTTTGATGTAGCCGACGGGCATCTTATCAAGGTGCAGCTTATAGGCTCCAGACTTGGCGCCGTGCCGGTCGCCAAGCACTGGCAGACGATGAAGATGCCCATCGAGTTGCAACGGTTGATTGACGAGTATGCCTGCGGCTTTTATGGCGCAGGTGAATTCGGCAATGATGTCAGAGACATTTGTTTTCATTCTGGATATGACAGGCATTTTATTCTCGCGAATGGCATCGTACATGTTGCGCCGGGCTCCTTTCTTATATTGATTTTTTGGCGTGTTGTTAAGCCGAAAAAGGCCGGGCGTGAGCCCGGCCTTCAGGCGTCTTAGTCGAAGGCTTGCATCTCTGATTCCGCGGCAAGCCGATCCACTTTCTTATCGTTGGGGACCGTGCGCGCGTAAGGCTTCCATTCGCTGCCGGTGATTTTAGCGAACGCTTCCACCGCGCCTTCGGCGGCGGCAAGCAGCGCCATTGCCTGGAGACCGACCTGGGCGGCAAACTCCCGTGCGCGGGTAGCTTTGCTGTCAAAACCTGCAACCCCGTCTCTGTCTTCATCGCGGCTGTCGTTGGACAACCGCGTGGTCAGCTCGCGGGCGACTGTGACTTTGGCGCTGTAGAAGTCACCAGCTCCGCAGGCGGAGGCAACAAAGGCTCCCACAATGCGCTGGAGGTGGATTTCGAGGGCCTGCTCGTTCATCGCGCTTTCGATGGCGGTTGAGGATTCGGTGATTGCTCCCTGGGTAGCGTCCTTGATCTCGTGAAAATCGACGGGCTCCAGTGCGAAGCGGACTGCAAGGCGTTCAGCTTGATCCACGGTCGGGCAGAGGAGGCGTGCCCGTTCGATTGTGTAAGCCGGGCGGATAACCGCTTTGGCGGCCGGGGCGGTGGAGGATTTCTTCGCAGTGTTTGCCATAATCGTGGAACCTTTCAAATTCCGAGGTGTCGGCCCATGCCGGCATCGTTTCGGTGTGGGCGAAAAAAGCCGTGATCTTCTGAGCTGCCTGCCTGGAGTGGTTAGATGACCGGCACGTTGGCGGGTTGAATAGCGGGCGGCCCCACTTGGGGGGCTGCGCGATATGCGACCCGCCTATGTGCAGCCAGGGGCCGTCCTGGCGGCCCTTGGAGACTAACCACGCAACCGAAGGCACAACGCGCAGCGTTGTGGGTATGGCGGCTCAGAAGATTGCGGCTTAGACCACATAAACCGAAGCGATCCCGACATGAGCCGTGACACAAGAGTTTGAAGTAGGTTGTACGTCTTTATGGCACTGCAAAGGCTAAATCCTTTTCAACCGCCCCGGCCGTCAAAGATTTCGCCAAGGTTGCGTTCGTCGGGTTGACTTGTTCGGCGGTGATTACCTGAGCGGCGTAGCCTCTTCGTGCTTTCCGTCGTCACGAGATAGGATAAAACTGAGGGGGCAATCACTGAAACCTCCCTTTGCCGTCCGCGATGATCATGGCGTGAAATTCTGCTTACCGTGTTGCTGAAGCCTTTGTTGCCTCTGCTTGTTGAGATTGTGAAAGGCGGCAACGTCAGCATCGCCAGCGTGACAATGTGTTGGCCGATGGCAGCCGTGGTGCAGATGAACGGGGTGTTTTGACGGCGCTCGCTTTGCGTAGGCTGTTGTTCGCTATGTATTGTGTCTTTTCAATGCCTTAGTGCTTGCGCGATGTGGTTCGGTTGGTTTAAGTTGCGATCATCAAGGAGCGTGGAAATGTTGATCGACGGTATCTGGGTAGAGAATGCGGTTCGGTTTCCCGTGGAAAAGCGAAGCCATCCGAGCTTGGACGTGCTGGAGGAGGTCAGGCCGGACTATAAGGTCGTTGCTGCCGTTCTCGAAATGTTGGGCCGTGAGCCTTTGGAGTCCGATCTGAAGAACATGGCTGACGATGCAATGGCGGAGTTTCTTAAGAGCTTCGGTTTTTCGCAAAGCGAGGCAGAGCTAAAAGGTTCGATTTCAACTCTTCGCGAGAACTTGATTACGGAAGCTATCGCGCTTTGTGGCGAGGCAAAGTGTAAGCGATGCTCCGCGACCCTATGATTTAGCTTTGACTTTTGCGTCAGGGTGTGGCTGTCGGTTTCCAGCACCAGGGCATTAGTTCGTCGATTTTTGCCTGGGGCCATCCGTTGACGAGGCGGGTCAGTAGATCGGTGAAGTAGGTCTGTGGGTTGACGTTGTTCAGCTTGCAGGTTTCGATGAGTGTAGCGGCGGCGGCCCAGTTTTCGGCGCCTTCGTCAGAACCCGCGAACAGCGAGTTCTTTTTTGATAACTTGATCGGGCGCATGCATCGTTCGACGGTGTTGTTGTCGATTTCGATGCTCCCATCGGCAAGGAATTGCTCCAAGCCGTGCCAGTGGTTCAGTGGATAACGGATCACTTCTGCCAGCGGACTGCGGGGCGGCAAAGTCTTAAGCTGTGCCTCGAACCAAATCCGTAGATTTGTTACCAGCGGTCGGCTGAGTTCCTGGCGCTTGGCGAGGCGCTCTGCCGGGGCCTTGCCGCGGATTTCGGTCTCGATGCGATAGAGTGCGGCGATCCTCACCAACGCTTCGGTTGCGACCGGCGACGTGCCGGATTTGGCCGGGTCGTAAAAACCGCGCCTCACATGGCTCCAGCAAAATGCCAGCGTCACCGGTGCATCATCACGCGCTGGCCCGGCGAGTTGCTTGTAGGCATTGTAGCCATCGCATTGCACGATGCCGCGATAACCGCCGAGCAAAGCATCGGCATGGCGCTTGGCCCGGCCGGTGGCATATTGGTAAATCACCGCCGGCGGATCCGCACCGCCGTAGGCCCGATCATCCCGGGCGGCCACCCAAAAATAGCCTTGTTTCGTATGGCCGCGGCCGGGGTCAAGAACCTTCATCGTCGTCTCATCGGCGAAGATTCGCGCAGACGAGAGCACGATCTCCTTCAGCCGCCGCACCACCGGCGCCATCTCGGCCGCACCATAGCCGACCCAAAACGCCAAAGTCGCGCGGTCGATCAGAACGCCCTGCCGGGCCATGATCTGCGCCTGGCGATACAGCGGCAGGTGATCGGCAAAGCGCGAGACCATGACGTTCGCCACCAGCGCCTCGGTGGGGATGCCGCCTTCGATCAGCCGCGCCGGGGCTGGCGCTTGCACCACCACGCCATCGCAAGCCCTGCAGGCAAATTTCGGCCGCCGCGTCACGATCACCCGATATTGCACGGGGATCACGTCGAGCCGCTGGGATTCGTCGTGACCGATCTCTGTCATCGCCGCCCGGCAGCAGGGGCAGTTGGTATCTTTCGGCGCCAGCGTTATTTCGACACGGGGTAAATCCGCCGGCAAGGCACCGCGACCTGCCCGGCGTTTGGCAACTGCTTCCCGCTTACGCTCTGGGTCGCGTTTTTCTCCTTGCGCCTCCAGCTGCGCGATGGCGGTCTCAACGTCGCCCAGAGCCAGCTGCAACTGGTCATCGGGCAGGCGCTCGGATTTGGTGCCGAATTTGAGGCGGGTCAGTTTCAGCAGCAGGTAATGCAGGCGTTCGTTCTGTTCTGCTAGTTCGTTACGCTCAACCACAATACGGTCGCGCTCGGACCAAGCCGACAGCAACAATGCCTGCAATATCGCGGGATCTTCTGGAAGCGCGTTGATCGGGTTGCCATCGGCCTGCATCGCACCACGAGTCTAGCCCGCCTGAGTCGGTGTGGGAATCCTTTGAGTGGAAATTATTCGTGCCCAATCCAGGCCATCAAACAATGCCGCGTATTCCACCGATGTCAGCTTCATCACGCCGTCCACGATGGGGGGCCAGCGAAAGGCGCCGTGCTGAATCTGCTTCCAGATCAGGACCAGGCCGCTGCCATCCCAAAGCAAGATTTTTACCCGATCAGCGCGCTTCGCCCGGAACACGATCAATGCCCCATTGAACGGGTCCTGCCCAAGACTGGCGGCGGCCAGAGCGGCGAGGCTATGGGCGCCGCGGCGAAAATCCACCGGGCGTGTCGCCAGCATGATCCGCACCCCGGTTGGGATCGCGATCACGAAGCGGCCGCCCGCACTGCACGCAGCACAGCGGTGAGTGTTTTGGTGTCGATGCCGCTGGCTACACGAATTTTGGCTCCACCGGTTTCTATCTCGATCTCCACCACCTGTGCCGGTGCCGGCAGGGGCGGCGGCCGCCCTGGTATCATCGCGGCCTCAACAATTGGCACAAAAGCCGGGGCGATGGCTGGCGTCTTTCCGGACGTGGCCCGCAATGCCGCGCCCCGCCAGGCGAAAACTTGGCTGGCGCAAACCTGCCAGCGCCGCGCTATCTGCGCGACCACCGCACCCGGCACCATTGCCTCCGCCGCCACCAGCGCCTTTTGCTCATCAGACCAACGCCGTCGCCGGCCAGGACCCGTCAAGACCTCAACACGCCGATAAACACCCTTAGCATCGTCGTTAACATCGTCCATAATGTCGGTGCGAAGCCTTCTCTTGCCTCAAAACCGAGAATCACATTCCGTATCAATTGAGAAGAAGGGCCCTCGAGCACCGCTTACGGCAAAGTTGCTCGCCGACGAAGCGTACAAGGCGGGTACGCTCGCTCGAGCGGCAAAGGACGAAAAGAGCCGGAATATTGCCGGGCATCACGCGCGGGCCAATAAACTTCTAAATCAATCGGCTGAAGCGACCGTGGAGGCTTACCGATTCAGCGAGGAGGTTTTCGGCAAGTGCCGTGCCCTGGATTCTTATCTTCGGTCGTTCGGTGCGGTTTCAAGCGAATGGTTGATCGCGGCCGGTTAGCCCTCGGAAGGCGATCAGTCTCTTTCGATGCGATGCTTTAATCGCATCCGCAAATCAGGCGGCACCCAGCGCACGATGAGGCGCGGGGTGTTTACCTGATCGGCGCATCGTTTGGCAGACCAAAACCAGTCCTGGGACCATTTGCGGCCCTGCCCGTAGCCGGGGACGTGGCGGTTGATGCGGTCGTGGATGCCACGGCGCATTTCTGCGAGGATTTGCGCGGCGGTCATGGGCGCCCAGGAACCTGGGCCGTTGGGGTACATCTTGCCGGGATCGTCGAGCTTCACCTGTTTCCACGCGCGCAGATATGACTCCATGGATACGCGGCGGCCTTGGTATAACGTGACGGCATAGCCCCCTCTGTTTGTTCGGGGTGTGGCGTTAGTCATGATCGCGATTCCAGAGGTAGGCGTATTCCATGCGGCGCGGGTACCAGTCGATAAACTGGTGGGGCGTGTTGCTGTCGTCGCCAGGCGGCATCGCATCCACCGTTATATCGGTGTAGTCGCGCGGCCCGATAGGTTCGCCTGATTTCGTACACGGCATCAGGTCAAAAATGTCGTGATATGAGGCGTTGTGCCATACCTTCCGGCACATCTGCCAGCACCAGAGACCTTGATGCTCATCGACATAATAGACGCGACAATAATCATCATCGGTTGAATGATATTTCAGGGGCATGGACTTGGTCGTTGGCTTGGCCCCTGGCTGATTGCTGGGGTGGTCGGCGTCGGCGCCGTTGACCGCCCATCCGAAGAGCGAGCCCGCGATCATTGCATTTGCTTGCGCGGTGGTGATCTTCAAATCGGCGTTGAATAAATCAACGTCAATTTTCGAGCTGGCGGGGAAGTACCCCTTTTCCCCCGCGACGATAAAAACCGGTTCTTGGGTTGAGGGATGCTTCGCAGCGCATATTTTCGGCAGTTTGGCGAGGTTTGCTCTAATGACCTCCCCGTTTGAGTTCGACATGATATGTTCCTTTTCTTATTACGTGCGAATTGGCAGAAAACCGCTTAGGTAGCGGTTTTCTGTTTTTTTGCTTCGCGTTCGAGGCTGCGGGCAATCGTTTTGAATTTGGTGAGGCTGACCTCGCCTGGGTCAAAGAGGGTGCCATCCGGCATCGGAAGCGCACCTCGATAGCCGCGCATGTTCCAATAAAGCCGCTCGACGCGCTTTCCATTCAACAGGACGTGATAATCGGGAATGGTCTGCAAGCAGTGGCGCTGCGTGCTTTCCTCGAAGGTGATCCTGAACGGGGTCATTGTTTAGTGCTGTCGATCGTTTTGACGAAGCGGTCCAGGCCGAGCGGATCGGTCTTGTCGTCGATCAGCCTATCAAAGCCGGGCGGCTTACGTTGGCCGCGGCTGACGGCGACGTGGATCGCGTAGGACTCATCGGGAACGGTTTCGCGCGCTTTCGCCGCGAAATGATCGACGATCGCCTTGAGGTCGCTGGCGCGTTTGATTTCCGCGAGCCTTCTGAATTTGCTCAACAGATCTAGGCCGGCAACATCGAACGTCATGGTGCGCGAGGTGTGAGGCACGCCGTTGTACACTTTGCGCTCGAAAACAGTGGGGGTCAGGCTAAGGTTGATTTGTGTCATTTTAAACTCCTCATTGTTGCGAAATTGCCGAAGCCACGGATGTGGCTTCGTCGTGGAATGCTACTTGTTACCGGGAGGCGGGCGGCTCGCCGTATTTGTCAGCCAAGCCCCGCGTGGAGAGGTGGCGAGGCAAGCGCTTGACCGTGCCGATGCCGTTATGCTCGTCGCAATACGGCTTGCCAGGTTCGCTGCGTTCTCCACAAAAGTGGAAGAACGGCTTGCGGGGCTCGCCCAAAGGCCAGCAGCAGGGCTGGACGCGAAGCGTCGGTCGCCCGGCATTTTCACGGAAGATGCTGGGGATGTGAGCTGCCACGAGCGCTGCGTTGGTGCTGGGGGCGTAGGGCTTGGGCGCCGGGCGGGGTAGCCGAGGGACGCCCACATGATCTGCTTTCAGCGGCGAAATGCGCGGGGGCAGATTAAGCCGGTGGGCTTTGCCCACCACGGCCCCTTTTGACATATTGATTTCACGGCCGATGGCGGCAGTTGAAAGCCCCTTACCCCAGAGGATGCGGAGCTTAGTGATTTTAACGTCGGTCCAGCCCGGCGTATTATGTGTTGCCATGATTTGCCTCCCGAATAGCAGCGAATGCGGGCGTGGGCGCGGGGCGCGCAAGGCCATAGGTTTTTTCGAGCTTTTCGACAAAAGCCATGGCGGCAGGAAGCGTCACATCGCACAACATTTCCTCGGAAATTTTAGCGGTGGCGCGGCGCGTGCTCATGTAGCGACCGCCGATCCAAATGGGTTCGTCGGGTTCGCCGCCCACGTCCCAATCATAATAGTTGACGAACAGAAAACTGCCGTCTGCGAGATTCTTGCGCCAGGCAAGACCGCCTCCGCCGGTAATTTCCGGCTGAAAGCCTGCGGCGAGCATTGTTGAAAGTTCCGGCGCTTCGTTGATGCGGCGGTTCACCATCTGCCAAAACCGGCTGGTGGCTTCGTCAGCGGAGCGGACGTTTAAACCGAAGAGGCTTCTAGTATTGTTCTGCATCATCGAGGGCGGGCGGGTTGTGAGGGCCGCGGACTGCATGATAAATTCCAATCTTGAGAGATGAAAAAGCCCGCCTTTCTAGGGCGGGCTTTTGAGGATTAGGCGGCGGCAGACTCTTCCCCAGCCTCTTCAGCATCGGGCTCCGGGTCGTTTCCCGTATGTCCAATGCTGCGGAGGATTTCCGCATTACCGCCTCCTGTCCCGTCCTCGGCTTCAATCTCGCTTTCGTCTGTTAGCTCGTAGCGCTCATAGTGACGCGGCGTGTTGATCGCGTTTTCGTCCTCGGCCGTCACGGTGAAGTTAGCGGCCGGGTGGACGTAGTGTTGGTCAGCCAGCCCCTTGAGGATGGCGGCGCGCGTATCCTTGCCGGTATTGCGTGGCAGGATGTTATGCTGGCGGCCGACATTTTCGATTTCGGCTTTCGACAAGCAGGAAAGAAATTCTTCCGTCGCCATGTTCGGCAAATGCCGGTCGGCATTGATCGCCGTAGCGGCGACCAGGGCGAGCGGGCCAGTCTTCGCGCTGTAGGAATCGCGTAGGTTCAGGCTGAACCGCAGACATTCACGCGCAGCCTGGCGTAGCGTCTCCGGGTCGGCGGTCAGCGTGCCGCCGCTGGCGATTGCGCGAGCAATTGCCGGGCGGCCTTTGGCCCGCAACTTCTCGTCGGAAGTGCCGGTTTTGACATCGACGTTATTGCCACAGAAGGCCAGCACGAGCAGGCCGATGAGGGCCAAGTCGTTAATGGGATCGTTGGCCAGACCTTCATGCAACGCCTCGGTGCGCATATCGCCGATCATTGCCATGCCCGCCTGGGTGATGGGCGCGCGAGAGGGTGGGGGTTCAGCCGGGGATTCGACGGCAACGGAGCCCGTGGTGTCCGCTGCCGGTGTGGCAACCTTCCCGACGGGAACCTTGGCGGGCTTCTTCTCTTCGACTGGCACGCGGTAGGTGATGACTTCGATTTTTCCGGTGCGTTGATCGACATACGAGCCGGTACAGTCGGACTTTTTCGCGCCATGATAGATGCGTTCGCACTTCTTGGTTGGAAGTTGCGGCGTGCCCTGTTTATCAACGGTCAGGACGATGCCTTTTTTCGGCAAGGTGTTGGCCATATGCTCGTACTGAGCACCCAAGAAATCCTCAGTCTGGGTCGTGTAGCGATTGTCTTGATCGCCCTGATCGAACAGATCTTCGAGCCAGACGATGCCATGGGCCTTGGCCAGTTCGGGGTCAAATTGCGCATCGCGGGCGTAGAAGCGGCGTTTATCAAGCGCCTGGGCGATGGCATACCATTGGGCGTGTTCGCCGCGCTTCGGCTTATGCTTTTTCCAAACCTCGGCCTGCTCCTCGATGCTGGCCGACGCGATGATACGCAGCTCGCGCGCGTTGGGCTCATCGTTCAGGGCCATTTGTTCCAGCATGGCCGGGTGCATCTTGCCGCACAGACGTAGGCGCTGAATCGTGCGGGTCGGCAGGTTCAGGGCGGTGGCGATGGCGTCTTCCGTCCAATCGGCGCCGGTCAGGCTGACGATGGCCCGCCAGGTGTCCACAGTGTTGAGGCCCGTGCGGACGACATTTTCCGCGACGGACCGCATCGCGTTGGTACGCGTATCGCTGTCGGTGAAAAGGGCTTCGATTTCGGAGAAGCCGGCGCGGATGCAGGCTTGCACGCGGCGGTGTCCAGCGACGATGAAGAATTCACCTTCGCGTTCCTTGCAGAGTGGCAACTGGATGAGGCCAACAGCCTGGATGTTGGCCAGAAGCTGGTCTTCGTAGGCGGGCGCCGCGGGGCTCCTACGCGGGTTGAGAGGGTCTTCCTTCAACAGGCGTGGATCGACTTTTTTGAGTTCCATGGTAGTAATCCTTTTGTTGGTTTGGGTAAAATGTTGACGACAACAGCAACCGTTGCAGGACTGTGTAGAAACACCATTGCTGGCGAGCGGTCCCTGCCCGGCACTTAGGCCGGGCTGGGCTGCGTAGGCAGCGATGGAGCGGAGCGGTGGTTCTTAAGCGGTTCTGCGAGAGGGCTTTATTTTTGATTTTTCTCTCGTTGTTTTCCGTAATCGCGGGCTTTAACGCGCCTGTGTTTGGGAAAGCCGATAAGCGTTAGACCAAGCATCCTTGAGGGCTTGGTGCGACTGGCGGACATTGCCGCCAACATCCAATCGACTGTAGAGGCAGGTGAAATACTCTACGTTCATATCCGTCATGTGACCGATCGCTTGATGCGTTATGAATTCGCGCGCGCGGCTGCGGATATCCTCATCCTGGTCGTGCCATCCGTAGGGGCTTGGTGTCGTGTCGTGGGTTACCTCACGGCAGGCCAAGCCAAGCTCGTTCGTCCACATCACGCCGATTGGGTAGCGGGTCATAATGCGCGGGCATATAAAATGCACGCTGCATTCGCCTCGTCGCGCGAAGCGAATGGGCCGTGGCGATCTGACCATGTTTCATCCCAGAAATACCACCCGCAAAATTCAATGTCGGCTGTTTCCGGCTCGCCGAGTTGCTCCGGTAAAACAGAGTGTACGGGGTCGGTGTCGTAGTTCATTTTGTTCTCCATTCCTTCGTTCTATCTCCAACCGTTGCAGGGCGGCGTAGAAACACCATTGCTGGCGAGCGGTCCCTGCCCGGCGCTTAGGCCGGGCCGGGTTGCGCAGTCAGCGATGGAGCGGAGCGGTGTTTCTAAAGCAGTTCTGCGAGGAAGTTTTCAATTTCCAATTTCTCTCGCTGCTTAATTTTATTGATGACCTGTCAGATAGCCTGACTGGCCGCGCGTGAGCCGATGGTTCAATATTTCGGATGGGCACATTTCCGGCGGGAAAAGCGTTGAAACGCTGGTTTTGTCAGCGGTAAATATCCATCCGCCCGTGCCGTGGGCGTGACGATATTCGCGGGCGGCCTTGAGGCTCTCGAATTCGAGATACTGTTTCATGAGATGACCTTTGTGACGGGGGTTGCGGTGCGCCGCGTGTGTTCATGCAGCGCACCAGACGGGGGAGATTTTTAATCCACGTCGTCGTCATCAGCTTCGGGAGACGACGTTTCTTCGAGGTCGTCGCCCGTGTCGCGGCGGCGAGAGGAGTGGAAGATTTCCGCGAAGCGGATTTCCTCGTCGGTTGCGCCCGGCTCTGCTTCGGTCAATGCCGCGAGGGAGGCTTCCAGCTCCTTGAGTTGGTCCCGCTTGGCGTCCAGCTCGTCCTTCATGTCGAATGGCTGGTCGAGACGCGGTTCGAAGTCTGCGATGCGGCGTTCCGCATCGCTTACGCGCTGTTCGGCCTCTTCAAGTTCTACTTCAAACCTGGTGAGGGTGTTCTCCAAACGAGCCACCACGCCGAGGGCGGTAAGCTCTTCAGGGAGCCCGATGCGCTCGTTATTGTTGGAGCGATAGATGATCGCTTCGGTCCCTTCGATCTTATAGAGGTTGTTGACGGTGACCGCGATTTTGAAGGTGAAGCCGCCGATTTCGCCAAAGATCGGCTTTTTGCTATCCCACCCGCCTTCGAGAATTAAGCGGATCAGGTTCGCGCCCGCCTGTTTGCGTTCGGTGTACGTCACACCGTTAACGCTCATCGCGAATTGGTCCGCAGCGGTTGGGATGCGCTTGGCCAGGTCGGCGGTAATGTGCTTGATCCGGCCGGCGTTGAGCTCAATGGTGCTTCGCGCGGAATTGATGGTGCGGCGGATCGAGATTTGATTATCGCCGTGGGCGTCGCGGAGGCGTTCCAGGCGGGCTAATTCCGCCTGGATTCCAGCTTTCTGCATCAGGCGCTGGTCACCGGATGAGATGGCCTTTGCCATCGCAAACTGGTTAGATTGCGCGCCAACATCCTCCAGGCGGCGGACCGCACGGTCCCCGCTGAGCGACGCTTCAATGAAACGCTGCTTACGCTCGTTGTTCTGCCACATGGTGGCATCCATCGAGGTCAAGGTCGCGTAGGCGAAGATGCCGATTTCTTCGTTCTGGTTGCCCTGGCGCTCAATCCGGCCTTCGCGCTGCGAAATGTCGGATGGCAACCAGGGCACGTCGAGGTGATGCAAGGCCACAAGGCGTTTTTGCACATTGACGCCGGTTCCCATCGTCAGGGTGGAGCCAATGATGAAACGCACTTGGCCCGCATTAAAGGCGGCAAAGAGGCGTTGCTTCTCGGACGTTTTCTTATAGTCCTGCATGAAAGCGATTTGGCTTTCAGGGACGCCGCGCGCCACGAGCTGGGACTTGATCCAGCGATAGGCGGAGAAGCCGCGCTTCAGTTCCACGCCATTGGTGCCAATGTCAGAGAAGATCAGTTGCCCGCCCCCCGGCTGCTCGTAGGGCACGCCGGCGGAGGCGTAGTACAAATTGTCGGCCGTCTCCTGGTAGATTTTGAAGGCGTTGTCGATCAGCGCGTTCAATTTGCTCCCAGGCTCGTCAGGGAGCCGCGATGCGACGAGGCGGAGGTCCACCGCGGCATGGCGGCCGTCGGTAATGACGGAGAGAAGAATATCGTCACCTTTTCCGGGCCGCCCGGTACGGTTTTCGATAGCCTTGATACGGCTATCGAGATGGCGCTGATACGCCTTGAACGCGGCGGTTGGCTTCGCCGTTATCATTTGGCGCTTGCCGGTGGCAATGCGCGGCAACTTGAGATTTTCGCGCAGGTCGTTTTGCAAAACGACATCGGCAAAGGAGCGGAAAATATCGACCAGCTCGGGCACGTTCACAAATTCGCTGAAGCGTGTGACCGGCTTGTAAGAGCCGGAGGGCTGAAGTTCGAGTTCGGTACGGCTGTCGCCAAAGTTTCCGGCCCAGGCATCAAAGTGCTGCACCCCTGCCCGCTCCAAAATGTCGGAGGCAAAGAACCGCTGGAGCGTATAGAGTTCGCCCATCGTATTGGTGATGGGCGTACCGCTTGCCATCACCAGGCTACGGCCTTGGTTGATGGTCTCGATGTAACGGGTTTTCACGAACAGATCCCAAGCGCGTTGTGAGCCGTTCGGGTCGATGCCCTTCAGAGTGCTTTGGTTGGTGGCAAATGCCAGCTTGCGGAATTCCTGAGCCTCATCGACGATGATTTGGTCAACGCCCATTTCGCTGATCGTCAGGAGGTCGTCTTTCCGGGTCTCCATGGACGATAGTTTCGCCTCAAAACCTTCCTTGAGCCGTTCAATTTTTTTGCGGCTTACCGCATCGTCAACTTCGTCCAGCATCGCCTCGAATTCTTCCATCTGGCTGCGCACCATTTCACGCTCAAATTCCGATGGTATGGAGATGAATTTGAACGCGGAGTGGGTGATGATGATGCAATCCCAATCGCCCAGGGCGGCACGCGCGATAAAGCGCTGGCGCTTGTCTTTGGCGAAGTTCACCTCGTCGGCCACCATGATTTTCGCGGTCGGGTACAGCAGCAGAAATTCGCGGCTGGCCTGAGCCAGGCAATGGCCTGGCACCACCATCATTGCCTTGGTGATGAGCCCGAGGCGCTTTTGCTCCATGATGGCCGCAGCCATGGAGAAGGTTTTTCCCGCACCTACAGCGTGGGCGATGTAGGTTGAGCCTGCGGAAATTACCCGCCAGATGACGCGCTTCTGGTGAGGATAGAAATTGATGACGGGGCTCGCGCCGGGCAATGTCAAATGCGAGCCGTCGAAGTGGCGCGGCACGAGATTATTCATCGTCTCGTTGTAGATCGTGCAAAGCAGCTCGGAGCGATTGGCGTCGGTCCATATCCAATTCTGGAAGGCGAGCTTGATTGCCGACAGTTTTTCCTTGGCAGCTTCGGTTGCTTCGGCGTTTAGAATGCGGCTTTCGCTGCCATCGTCATTCCTAAAAATGTCGAAGATTTGCGGGATGGACGAATTGAGCGCGTCGTGCATCAGTTCGCCCGCATTGCGGCGCTCGGTGCCCCATTCGGTATAGCATAGCGAGTTGGAAAAGCGGTGCTGGTCAAGGCTCCAGGAGCCTATGAGCGGGATGTAGCGGACCGTGGTTTTCACGTCGAAGGTCGTGGCGCAGAATTGTTCGATAACCTCGGTGGGAATCCACGATGCGCCGAGGCGGGCGGTAATTTCGGAGGGTTTGAGGTCGGTCGGCTGTGCTTCTTTCAGGGCTTCGACATTATGCGCGAAGCGAGGATCGGTTTTCACGGCGGCGAGAGCGGCCTTCAACTTGGTGCGGACTGGCCCGGAGAGGTAGGCGTCAGCGGTCTCCCATTCCTGACTTTCCGGGTTGAGGTAGATCATATTCCGCAATTCGGCCCGAACATGGTCATGCGTGCTGCCGAGGCAATCGACGATGTAATCGAGGTCCACCTTGCCGGTGTCGTGCAAGGACACGGTAAGGGCATCGGCTGCGGTGACGATCTGCGGGGAAGCGGGCGGCAGCATGACGCGCTGACTAAAGATCGGCCTTTGCTTCGCCTGGTTCCGTTCGCCGTCATAGTCCTCGATGCTGGCCACGAGCCAAACGTCAGGATCGTCGGCAAAGGGGGCAAGGTTGGGGCGGCGCACCACTTCCTTGGTGCGCCCGGTCGCCTCGTCGGTGATGACGGTCACGTCGGTCTTGTTGATCGGCCCGAAATTGCGGAGGAACCGGCTATAGGCGCGGCGCAGTGCCACTTGGGCATCGGCGTAGGGGCGATTTGCTTCCTGATCGCGAAGGATCTGCCGCACCGCGTCGCGGATCGGAATCATGCACTCGATGATTTCGGCGGCGCGAAGCGAGATACCCTCACCCTTGGTTTTGCTCCGTTTGATGGCGATTTGGACGGGTCGGCCGTCGATGATCTGGTGGAGGCAGTGCTTGGTAATGAGGTAGGAGCCCTCGCGGACCGTGCCATTTTGCGGAATACGAACGGCCGTTTCGCCGGCGCGGCGCATCGCGCTGCGGTCGGGCGTATGGATGCCGGTCGGCAGGGTGTGGAGGGCGGCTTGGAGGGCGGCTTTCAGCACGTCGCCGGTTTCGCCCTTGCAGGTATAGACCGGGCCATAGGGGCTGGAGGTGCGGTCGTGCGCGCCCAGAACCATCGCCGGATTGTTCGAAAAATACTGGTTGCAGTAGAAAGCCTCGCTGTCGACGGTCGCGGGCACGGCCTCGACCACGTTCATCCAGCTCGTTGCGTCGGCCGGCTCGCCATCGGGGCGGCGCTGAAAGAATAGCATATCCACCACCACATCGGTGCCGGCGTCCTGGCGCATGGAGGCGGCAGGGAGGCGGATCGCGCCGAGGAGATTGGCCTTATCGGCAATCGCCAGCCGGGCGGTTGGGTCGAGCTTATCCATCGTCCAGCGGCTCACGATAAAGGCCGCGAGGCCGCCGGGGCGGAGGTTAAAGATGGATTTGGTGATGAAATAGTCGTGCAAGCTGAGCTGGACGGCGGGTTTAACATCGTTGAAGCGGACCGTCCGGTCCGAGAACGGCGGATTGCCGATGGCCAGGTCATAGGTGGGGCTCAACTTGGTCTTGGTGAAATCGCCCTGCCGAATATCGCTCTCAGGATAGAGTTGTCCGGCGATGCGGGCCGTGATCGGGTCCGCTTCAATTCCGGTGAAATAGCTCTGGCTCGCGATTGCTTCCGGGCTTGCGGCGAAAAACAGGCCGGTGCCGCAACCGGGTTCGATGATGGAGCCGCCTTCAAAGCCAAACTGCTCCACGGCGTTCCACATGGCCGCGATGAGGTACTCGGGCGTATAGTGGGCATACTGCGTTGCCCGCATGAGGCCGGTCTTTTCTTCGGCTGACACAAGTTCTTCGAGCTGCGTGGCCAAGCCCTCAAAGCCCTTCTTCGGGGCTTCGCTGCCGCGCTTGAAGGCGTTTTGTGCGAGGTCCGTGCTGCTAAAGGCACAAAATTTAATGAGGGCGGCCTGTTCGTCCTTATTTGCGGCGCGACCCTCGGTTTCGAGTTGGTGGAGCAGGCGAATAGCGGCGAGGTTATCCTGGCCACGGGCTTTCCAGTTGGGTGCGAGCTTCCGGTCGCCGTCGAGGCGGAAATTTGTGGTGACGGCCGCGGCCTTCTTGGCCGCAGGGATGGGATTATGAATGTCCGGGGTGGACTCGCTTTCCTCCGCACTTTCTTTCATCGGTATGCGGATCAGGCCAATGGGCGCCAAGAGATCAGAACTTACCGCTGTGCTGCCAAATAGGTCATAGGTGAATTGGGAGAGTTCATTGCGCATGGGATCTGTCATTTTTTCTACCTTTCATCTTCTCCCAGCGCGGTAATCGGGGGCGGAAAAGCAAAGGCGCGTTCGGCATCTTTGCCTAACGCGGGACCGACAAGCC
>VFSW01001817.1_pt1 | contig 32369 bp, 29 predicted proteins | sample 5358111 | NCBI WGS metagenome assembly VFSW01 (sample SAMN11554181, study PRJNA540505) | mine drainage metagenome | isolation source: sediment from site ElyBrook_90M | place: USA: Ely Copper Mine, Vershire, VT | collected 2017
TCGGTTGCTAGATTGACTTGTGCATCAAGGATGCCCGGTAGCTTTTTGAGGCCTTTTTCGATGCGTATGGCACAAGATGCGCAGGTCATGCCTTCAAGCGCGAAAACTGCACGCTCTTCTGCTACTATGGTGACCGGAGTTGGCTCGGTGTTCGTCTGTGTTTGTTGCCTGGTCTCTGTTGCCATTGGTACGCTCGCTTTTTTGGTTCTATTTTTTCTCACGATGAGATACTTACGTTTTTACCATACCCCTATGGGAGGGGTATTGAGTATAGTATACCTGCTGAGTGGGGTGTTTGTCAAACGATTTTGGGTCTGCACTGTCTGTGTTGATAGATGTGTGAGCAAGACGTGATTTCACGACGTGTGATAAGGCGCAGACATTGTGAGCTGATTTGTCTGTTCAGATGTACGTCAGCATCGGAATTGCCGGATTTTTCCAGATGGCGTGCAAGAGGGCAACGCATTGTCAGGCAACGGAACTCTGTTGTTTATAGCTTGCTTGTGTTAAGCGGGCCAGACGGAAACGCTCTATTGGCACGGGCGGCGGCGTATTGCGCACGAGGCTGCTGAGAATGTCGCCGAGTAAGGGGCCAAACTTGAAGCCATGTCCGGTCAGTCCGGCGGCGAAAACGACGCGTGGATCATTGGGATGGCAGTCCAGGATGAAATTTTCATCAGGGCTTACGTCGTACATGCAGGCATCAACCTGGATTAAGCGTGCATTGCGTAGCATGGGGAGAAGCTGATACGTTTTTTCGGCAACCTGTCTAACCACACGTTCTTCAATCTGTGGTGATTGATCAGGATCAATGGTATTGCCAAAATTGTGTGAAGCAACCTTGAGCCAGTTTGGGCCACATCCTGCGTAGGTACTATGGATTGGAAAACCGTAAATATCGTCGCTTAAAAATGCGGGAAAGGTATGTAGTCCAAATAAGGTTGGTGAGAGATTGGCAAAATAGAGCAGATATTGGCGCGTGATACGGATAGGGAGATGTAGTTCGCCTAACAGACGATGCACCCAAGAACCGACGGCGAGAACGGCGCGCTCTGCCTGTATCTCGCTGTTATCGGCAGTACGAATGCGCAAAGGGGTGTGTGGATTGTCATGTAAGATAGATTTCACGTGGCATGACTCGTGGATTGTGCCGCCCATCTTGAGAATATTTTCTTTCAAAGCTTGTAGGCAGTGTGAGGCATAGAGAATGCCAGCCACCTTGTTGTATGTACACATGTCATAGGCTTGCGTGTTGAATTGCGGAAATAGCTGTTTACAGGTATCTCGTGAGAGCTGCTGAATGGGTAGTCCCATATCGCGCAGATGATAGTAACTGGCTTTTGTCGAATGGTCCGTTTCATTTCCCAGCGCGAGCAATTCGGTCTGCGTATAGAGTGTGCGTTGGCTGCGTTGTTCAAGCTCATGCCAGCGATATAGACTTTGTAGTACCATTTCTGAATAGAAGCGTTCTTCTCCATATTCGAGGCGTAATAAGCGTGAGAGACCGTGTGACGTGCCACGTTGATGATCGACCGCGGCTTGTTCCAAGACGGTCACGTTGTGCGAGCCTTGTTTTAATAGCGCGTAGGCAGTTGCCAGTCCGACGATACCTGCGCCTATGATGACGATCCGTTGCTGATACATGAATTGCTGCCCTCCCATCGTTGTGTGCCTGATACAACGGAGTATAGCAAATAAAGGCGTGGAAAGTCAAGTATAAATCGTCTATTTTGCGATAAAACAAGAAATTAAATGGAATGGTTTGTACTTTTTATATTGTAATTTATAAGTATTATATTTGTAGATCATTATGTAAAATAAAATGTAACAAACGTGGGCGAAAAATGCCACGTTGTGCAAACGTTTTGTGGTGGTTTTGTCATGGGGTGATGACATTGTGCCATGTGGTAGGATAGCATTGTCCTGTAATAGGTTGGTGGTTGCTAAAAGACAACCTCAGTAGCATGTCAATACAATAGCTAGCGGTCTATCTTTAAGGGATGCACTTACTTTTGTTGGATTGAGAAAGGGAGCCATGCAAGAAGAAATTGTAACATCGCCCAAGGGTGTCATACGGCATGTATCCATTGCGTCTTCAGATGTTGTAACGGGTATGCCACTTTTGCCATCATCAAAGTACTATACCTTGCGCTATTTGTTAGCCGCAACGTTGGCGGCGGGGGAAAGCACGTTGATTGCTCCTGCGGACAGTGATGATAGTGAAGCTTTGTTTCGTGGTTGTCGTGCATTAGGGGCGACCCTTGTTTGGCAAGATGAACAGCAACGCACGTTATGTGTGCATGGCATCGACCCGTTTCGCCTGAGTGAGCGTTCAGAGCCTGTGGAGATTAATGTAGGGAATGCGGGTGCAGTTTTGCGTTTGCTGCTCGGTGTAGGAGCCTTGTTGCCCGCTGTTACTTTTGTGACCGATCATCCGCAATCGTTGGGCAGACGCCCAAACCGTGAACTTCTTGAGGCATTGAGTGCGTTGGGTGTGAATTGTCAGGGGACAGGTCGTGAGGGTTATCTGCCTATTACCTTGTATGGTGGGAAACTACACGGTGGGAAGGTAGCTATTTCGGGTGCGCGTAGTTCGCAATATCTCAGTTCGTTGTTGTTTCTGGCTCCGTTGTTGAAAGAAGGGCTAGAGATTCGGGTGGTGGATGGTTTGAAATCACAGCCGTTGGTACGAGCAACGTTGGAAACACTGCATGATGCGGGTATAGAGGTTCAGCACGACGAAACGTTGCTGCATTTTGCTATTCCTGGCGGGCAAGCGTATCAAGCGCGTGCTTACACCATTCCTGGGGATTATCCCTCGGCGGCTGCCCTGATTGCCGCTTGTGCCGTGGCCCCGAACCCGACGAGTCAATTGACACTCACGCCGCTGCGTCCGGGCGAGGAGATCGGTGAAGAACTGCTTGCGGCTTTTCGCTTGATGGGGGTGGACATCGTGAGGGAAGGCGAGACCGTGTGCGTGCGTGGTGGGCGTCCTCTGCATGGTGTGATGGTGGATGGCGACCGTATCATTGACTGTATTCCCGTACTGGTAGCGACTGCTTGTTTTGCTGAGGGTCAAAGTGTCTTTTATAATATCGAAAGCCTGCACTATAAAGAGTCTGACCGTATTAATGACCTGTGTGCGGAACTACAACGTGCAGGTTGCGATGTTACTCCGCAGCAAGACGCAATCATCGTGCAAGGGCGTCCCGCGGGCATTCTGGGAGGCGTTAGCGTTGCTGGGCACTCCGATCATCGTCTGTTGATGGCGTTGACTATCGCGGGCATGCGCAGCCAGCAAGGTCTGATCCTCACGGGGTGCGAACATATCGCGAAAAGCTATCCTCACTTCTTCCAATCCATGCAAAAATTAGGCGTGCAGATAGCTTATGCATAATCTGCCCCATTGCGCTATAGCAAAATTTGCCACAGGATGGTACAATAGCCCTCGATTGTAGAGGGATGGTGTTGCGCTTATTGTATGACGAGAAGGGGAGGGATGCATTCTCTTCAGCTATGCGGTGGAAAGGATGATATCTAGTGTATAGGTTCAAGAGCTTTGATAGTGCCGTTTGCGGTGATAGTATGTCCGCTCTTGAGGTAATCGTCAATACCTGGATGGAAGAAGAGCGTCCACGCATTCGTCATTTCACGCAAGCCGTGCGCGGAGAGCATATTCTGCTCAGCTTTGTCTATGAGGATACGCAAGAATTGGAAAAGCGTGTTGCGGCCCATACGCAGCAAGGTATTCAGGTACAACGCTTCTTTGATGAAGACTATGTTGAGGAGCGTCCAACCACCCCGCGTATTCCAGCGACGCCGCCGCCTCAGCACTGAAATTTTTGGTATGATAGCCGTTCATGGCTGGTAGAAGATGTTGCTTCTGATAAGATGAGGTAAATAGATACGTATGCCTGTGCCATATCTACTTTATTGCACGCCAGATGGGGAAATACGCGAGGAACCCCGTTTACAAGCTCTTTCCTTTGGTGAACGCCCCCTGGAAATGCGCGATCTGATCCCGTTGCCCGATGGTGTCACGTTATCGATGATGCCAGACCGTCTAGCGATTGGGCGTAAACGCAATGGTGAGCGTCAGGTCGTGGCACAAACACGTGGTTGGGCAGTTGCCGCACTCTTGCCAATCGGCTATACACGCACCTTGTTGCCTGCATATGAGAAAGTGCCGGATACAGAACCATTGCCTTTTTTTGGTTATAGTGCCGTTGCGGGTTTGCAAGGACGCTTTTATGTTGCCGCGCTCAAGACCGATAATCCGCATAAATGGCATCCGCGTGTTTTTTCACGGCGCGCGCTGGAACAACGGGTCCATGAGAAACAAGTGGCTTTCCCGCAAAACCGTGTGATTGCGCAACACGCTCATTGCGCGCTGGATTACTCGTGCCCCACAGCCAGCAATCTGTTCTTTGAACGTTGGGAGATGGCAATCGCTGTTTCACCCGGTTGTAATGCACGTTGTATTGGCTGCATCTCCAAGCAAGAAGAGGAAGACTTGATCTCGCCGCAGGATCGCCTGACGTTCATTCCCACCGTCGAAGAGATTGTGGAAGTGGCTGTTCCTCATCTTGAGCAGGCAGAAGAGGCCATTGTCAGTTTCGGTCAGGGTTGTGAGGGGGAGCCATTGATGCAGTGGCGGCGGATTGCGCAGGCGATCACGGCAATTCGTGCGAAGACGCCCAAAGGGGTTATCAACATCAATAGCAATGCTAGCAATCCGCGCTGGTTGCAACGTCTCTACGATGCAGGCCTTGATACTCTGCGCGCCAGCACGATTTCGGGCCATCCTGAGACGTATACGGCCTATTATCGTCCGATTGGCTATACATTTGATGATGTGAAAGAGTCGCTCAAACGTGCCCGCGATGCTGGCCTCTACACTTCGATTAACCTGCTCTGTTTTCCAGGCATGATTGATCGTGAGCGTGAGGTAGAAGCGTTAATCGCGTTTGTGCGTGAGGTTGGCCTGAATCTGATTCAGCTACGCAACCTCAATATTGACCCGGAAGTTTTGTTGCCGCGCATGCCAGCCTTGGCCGCGATGGGTAAGGCACTGGGCATGAAAACGCTGATCGAAACGCTGCAACGCGAAGTCCCAACGGTCGCAATCGGCAATTTTTCACGCCCGATACAACGTGTGCAGCAAGCACCTATTTGAGCATGCGGTTAGGCCTCACCAATGTTTTGTGTTGGCTGCTTTCTCCACTCTAACAGCATTTTGCGCGCAGCAACTGCGACTGGGTCCACGCCAAGTTGGGCCAGGCAGTCGCGTGTTGCGCAACCTTCTGGCGTGCCAAGATCATGACCACGATAGAAGCAGGGCATACAGGACAGATCGAGATGAACAACCGTTGTTTTTGAGGATGTGGCAGCATCGGTATATGGTCCCCATGCTTTGTAGTTAGTCAAGCCGAAAATAGCAATGGTGGGTGTGCCAACAGCAGTGGCCAGATGCATGAGAGCCGAGTCGTTGCCGATGAAGAGGTCGGCTTGTTCCAGCACTGCCGCAGCAACACGAATACTGCCTTTACCCGCGAGGCTACGCGCTGGCATTGATGAACGCAGCATGCTGATGATGCGTTGATGCAGTTCAGCCTCTTCAGGTCCACCAACAAGGAGCAGTTGTCCACCGGTGTCATGAAAGAGGGTGTCTGCGAGTTGCGCAAATCGTTCTGGCGACCAGCGGCGTGCTGTGCTATAGCCACCACTTCCTGGATGGATGGTAATGATGGGGTGTGGTGTGTCTTCTCGCGTGTTGTCCCCATAGACGAGTTGGGCCGCTTTTTGCCGTTCTTCGTCTGTTAGTGGTACATAAAGTGATTTACTGCTTATCGTTGCTCCAGCGGCCTCGGCGAGGGCCATGTAATAATCAGCTTCGTGCATGGCACCAAAGCCAGCGTCTTGTACGGCGATGTTAAGAAACCAGCCGTGTCCATTTTCCAAGCCAATGCGCCAACGTGCTCCTGTTGCGCGCATTAGCACCTGATATTTGAGTCGTCCGAAGGGAAGGGTCAGGTGATGCATGAGTATGACGGCATCGTAGCCACCTGTGCGTAAAGCGTGCCAGAGGGGGCGTAGGCGTGCAAGGTTTTGCGGATGTGTGATGATCTGGCGTGGATAATCGAAGAGGTATTTATCTAGCACAATGACGTGGTTGATAGCATCCCATCCATTAAGCAGGCCAGCGGAATCGGGTGTCACAAGCAGGTCTATAGTTGCTTGTGGGTAACTTTCACGTAGGGCGCGTAACGCAGGGGTTGCCAGGAGCAGATCGCCGATCCCAGCGAGTTTCACAACCAGAATATGGGCATCGGGTTGTAGGGCGACAGCGTGTTTTTGCATTAATGTACCTGCTCGTTCTCTGGTGACCACGTGTAAAAATCAAATTTGCACGTTTCTTGAAAGCCGATGCGCTCATAAATGCGCCGGCCCATCGCGGTAGGTGAGAGCATAGCGATGTGATAGCCGAGTGTGCGAGCGGAGCGCAGAGCATGGCAGGTCATCGCTATGCCGATGCCCTGCCGACGTGCAGCTGGAATACTGGCCACTCCGTAGATACCAGCTACGCCCGCGTGTAAGAGGAGAGACGTGACGGCGACGGCCTTTCCTTGTTGCCAGCCAATGTAGTGATGCCAGATGCTCTCTGCACCAAAGCCGCTGTACAGGTAGGTTTCATAGTATGCTTGGACAGCATTTTCAGAGCTTTCCCATCCCTGTTGGCTGGTATCGCGCCAGATGCGCAGCTGTGCTTCATCCTCTACCTCGCTGATATGTAAGTCTGTGGGTGTGGTGATCTCATGCATCTGAGCGATGGCGAGAGCCATACCGACGTTTGTGCGTTGATAGCTCAAACCATGCATGCGCAGATAGCTTGCTAGCTGTGGGGGATATGTGCTTGGCCCAACAAACCAGCCAATCTTGGAGTGACGCTGCTTGAAATAGTCCAGAATCATCTCAATTTTGGCATGAATGACATAAGGGGCATCACTGTGTAAGTGGGTATGTAGTACGCCGTTGTAGCCGAGCGAACCGGTGAAAAACCAGAGCAATTCCTCGTCCCCGCAGAGCTGCGCACCGGGCAGCTTGCGCCCAAAGCAGGCCATTTCTTCGACAAAATTGGCGTCCATTGCAGCGAGCAAGTTGGGTGCTGCAAGACTCGTCAGTATCTCATTCATCCTTGGTCCCTCACGCTTGAGATACGCGGGCGGTCTTTGAGCAATGCACTGGCACGCTCAAAAACACGTGTAGGCGTGATATCTTTCATGCATTGTGTGGTGTAGAAACGGCAATCTGCCGCGTCTTTTGCATTGTAGCACGGGCTGCACCAGATATCACTACGCAATACGATGACAGCAGGACTAACGGGGCCGCTCAATGCGGGGTCTGTAGGACCATGGATGGCGATCAGTGGTGCATCTACGGCTTCGGCGATATGCATGGGACCGCTATCACCACTCAGGACGAGGTCTGCACGTTGCATCAGTGCGGCTAATTGGGTCAAGCTTGTTTTGCCGGCGAGATTGAAGGCTTGATGCTGCATACGGTTCATGACCAGGTGAATGAGGCTCAAATCGCCGGGTGCGCCAGTCAGTACGATCTGGGCAGCGTGCTCCTGATGGAGGCGATCAAGCAGTGTGGCCCAATAGGGTACAGGCCAGCGTTTGGATTGTCCATTGTTGGAACTGACGTGGCAAACAACGAGCGGTTTTTCAGCAGTGATGCCCTCAGTGTGCAAGATATCATCAATGTCCTGACGTGCTTGGAGGCCAACGAAGAGCAGCGGTATACGGTCAGCAGGCGTGATGGTTGCACCTGCCGCTTGCGCTAATTTCAGGCAATAATCCACTTCGTGTGTATGTTCGTGGGGTTGCCAATGTCGTCCAGCAATGCCATCGGTCATGAAAGCGTGATAGCTTTCGCCAAGATAGCCGACGCGGCGTGTTGCGCGACTCAGGAGTGCAAGGATGGCGGCGACGTTGCCATAGAGGCTGACGGCGAGATCATAGCGGCGTGCCCTGAGCCGACGATACAGTTTCCAGCCTTCGCGCCAGTTTTGGAGACGTAGAAGTGCCTGCGGTCTGCGCCAGACATTTGGATCATAGCTGAAAATATGGCTGATCTGTGGGTCTTCGCTAACAATCGCGCCGCTTGAGGGGAGCGCAAGCAGATCAATCTCGGCATTGGGATAGCTTCTGTGTAGTGCATGGAGGGCGGTGAGGGACATCACGAGGTCGCCGATCAAGTCTACGCGGATCACAAGGATGCGGCGGGGATGAAATGTCTGCGGTGTCAATGGCAGATCGTGTTTGTGCTGTTCACGCGTTCTGAGCCAGAGCAATGTACCGATGGTATGCATAAGACTACTGAAGAGTATCAGTACAAGTTTTCGGCTGATCGAGATGCCAAATTTGTGCAAGCGGTGGCGAGAGTCCGGCTGTGCTGGATATCCGTACTCATCGAGTTTGGGTGTCGGTAGCGATGGTGTGTCTTTCATGATCTTCATCTATCAAATATGTTTACTGTCTGTTGTCTGAGACAACAATGTGCGTGCGGCTTCTATCACTACAGGTGTGGCAACGGAACGCACACATGGATGGGAGGCCAGTTCATCCTGTTGGAAGTCCAAGCGTCCGCAGGGAATCATAGGACAGCTTGGACAGCGTTGCGCCGAGGTAATCACGCAATGCTGTTGTAGGTTCCCCCAGGGGCCAAAAATGTGTGGATCAGTTGGCCCAAAAATCTGTACGGTTGGTGTCTGTTGGGCAACGGCAAGATGGAGTGGGCCACTGTCAACGCCTAGGACGAGATTGGCGCGTTTGAGCAGAGCGGCAAGTTGGCCCACTGTGGCATCGGTTATCTGTAAAGGCGGTGTACTCATTGCTTTTGCCACTGCTTCCAGCAAGCTCTGCTCACTTTTGCTGCCTGTCAGAATCATACGCAAAGATGTTGGTGATGTCAATGCTGCAAGTTGGTTAGCGCACTCGCTCCAAGCAGCCGTGCGCCAAAGTTTTACGGCAGCCCCACTCCCGGGGTGAATCAGCAGGATAGGTGTCTGTGCATCGATGTTGGCTTGCTGAAGGCGTTGCATGACCCATTGCTCTTCTGTTGCCTTTGGTGTGAAGCGTGATGGGTAACGTTCAGGTGTGTATGGTGTGCTGAGCGGCGGCTGTCCAAGCGATTGTAGGCCAGCACTCACCAGTTTCAGGTTTGAGACACTGGCATGTTCTACGGCAGTAAAAGCGACGGCATCAGTTAGGAAGGGTGTGGCTGGTGCGAGCGCGTAGCCGATGCGGCGTGGGATGCGCGTGAGATAGAGGAGCGCGGCTCCCCACCAGAAATCGGGGCGTAGATTAATGGCAAGGTCATACTTGCCACGCTGTAGCTGTTGGGCTGTACGAAAGAGTAGTAGATAGGGCGCGAGTGCGTTTTGTGCGGTACGACGGAAGCCTGGAAAAGAACAGGTAATCACGCGATCAAGCGCGGGATGGCGTGCAACGATCTCGCTTGACCAGGGACCAACCATCATGGTGATGTGGGCTTGGGGCAAGGTGTTGCGCAGTGCCTGCAACACAGGCGTGGTAAGGACGAGATCTCCGAGATGGTCTGGGCGAACAAGCAGGATGCGGGGGGTGTCGAGATGTTGTTGCTGTGTGCGTTGGGCACGTGCAGTCAGCCATGCACCTAATGCGCCAAGCAGACGTATGAGTGCAAGCATGAGAAGGCGTAGCAGGCTTTTCATTGGCACACCTCGCTGCTCTGCGTGTGTGGGATGAGGCGTAGCACTGCTTGCCAGACGTCATCGACCGTGACAGCTTGCATACAGGTGCAGTTGGCGCACGGTTGCATTTTGCCCAGGAAGAAACAAGGCTGGCCGGTCGGATGACGCCAAAGCGCGCAATGTTGGGGATCGTCGAGAGGGTACGGGCCATATTCCTGTGGGCTGGTCGGCCCAAAAATGGCGATGACGGGAATATGTACTGCCGCGGCTAGATGCATTGGGCTGCTATCGTTGCCGATAAAGAGCGTACATGCAGCCAGTTGAGCAGCTAATTGTCCAAAGGTGGTCATGCCGGCCAGATTGAGGACGCTAGCGGGAGCGACATCAAGGCCGTCTAGCAGTTGCTGGTTGAGGGCATGGTCGTCTTTGCCGCCAATCAGTAGTACGTGTACGCCAAGCTCGTTCACTAAACGGCGGACAAGCTCGCGATAGCGTGATAAGGGCCAGCGTTTCACTGTCAGTTCCATGCCGGGGTTACTTCCGCCACCGGGGAAAACCGCGACTATGGGCAGCGTGTTGTGCTGAATGGTGTGCTGTTCTTCAGCTGTAGGGATGAAGCGCATACGGGGATGGTTAATGGGCAGATGGATAGCGCGTGCCAGATCGAGATAGATCTCGGCTTGGTGTTGTAGATGCGTGGGTGAAGTTGAGACGGGAACACGGTCGGTGAGTGAGAAGCCACGTCCCATGCTATCAGGACCGACACGGCGTGGAATGGCGGCTAGCCAGGGTAGCAAGGTGAGCATGGGTGAGCGATCAAGTACGAAGGCAAGATCAAAACGATCATGCCGAAGTGTTCGGGCCAGTTTGAAATATTCAGCGATGCTATAGCGACCAGGGATGCCGACCGTGCCACAGTCAAGCACACGATCAACAGCGGGATGATGTTCGGGAATAACCTTTGACCATGACCCAGCGACATAGGTGATCGTGGCATCTGGGTAGTGTTGTCGGATGACATCCAGCAGCGGTGTTGTCATGATGAGGTCACCCAGGCAACAAGGCTTGAGAACAACGATACGCTGAGGATGCCGCCATGCCCGTTGTGTGAAGGGGCGTGTGAGATGGTCAAGCAGGGCAAAGGGAAAACGCAAGAGCGTACTGAGTAGTGTAATAATAGATTGGCGCAGGGGCGTAAATCCTCCATCCTATGGTAATAGCGATGCTATTCGTCGATCTTTTTCGTTGCGATTATAGCAGAGTAGATGGAAGAAGTCGAGATTGGTAACGCAATGGGGGATGGTATTGTGCGCGAGAAGAGAAAAGGGGCCAGGACAGCCACATGTGATGGTACGACAATGAGCGTCCTATGGTTGTCCTGGCCTTGTGGTGTGACTGACGAGCGGCGCACTACGCTTTTTTGCTTGCCCCTAAGATGGCATTGACTGTGGTCCCACACACAGTACATTGACCACGCAAAGCGGGTTTGCCATTCTTCATCGTGATGCGTTGAGCGTCTTTCAGCTCAGTCTTTTTTTTGCATTTCACGCAGTAGTATAAGTCTTGATCGCTCACGGTTAAGCCTCCTTAGCTCTCTATCGTTAGAATAAACAAACCGTCTCGCCCGCAGGATGAATGGCCCGCGAGAGGTATACTTCGTAGCCTTGTGCGTGTAGTTGCTGTTGCACGTGCGTGGCATGTGCGAGGGTATTGAAAGGTGCGAACAGCGTTGGGCCACTGCCGGAGAGACGTACCAGAGGCGCACCCGCTTGAAGCATGGCTTCACGAGCCAGCGCGACTTCTGGATAATGAGCGAGAACCCCTCGCTCTAAGGCATTATGCAGGTATGCAGGCAGAAGTTCACCCCTTGTATGCAATGCAGTACGTGCAGCTTGGCTAAAGCTTCCGTCGGTGTAGTCGTCGGGTGACAGCGCACGAAAGACGCTTGCTGTTGAGACACCGATAGCAGGCTTGAGCAGTAGTAGCCAACGCAGCGATGTGGGCCAGTGTTGCGGTAACTGTGTGATGCGTTCGCCGCGTCCTTCACAAAGAGCCAGCCCCCCTTGCAAGAAAAAGGGCACATCGGAGCCAAGTGAAGCGGCCAAGGTGAGCAGCTCCGTTGGGGATATTTGGAGTTGCCACCAGTGCTGTAGTGCAAGCAAGACAGCAGCGGCATTGCTACTCCCCCCACCCAGCCCGGCTGCCGTAGGGATGCGTTTGTGCAGCTCGATGAGAACCCCTTGTGTTAGGGAGAGTGTGCGGCGCACGGCCTCGGCTGCACGTACTGCCAGATTGTCCTCGGTATTCAGCTCCGGCTGTGTACAAGCGATATGCACACGATTATCAGTAGTTTTACTCAGGCAAAGGGTGTCATAAAGATCAACCGTCTGCATGATGGTTGCCAGTTCATGATAACCGTCCGCTCTACGCCCTAACACGTCGAGCGTGATGTTGATTTTCGCATAGGACTGAACAAAACAGATGTCGCCAGTGCTATGTACATACTGTGAGTGACTCATGGCTGCATTGTGCTGTAATACAGAGGACTTGTCAAGCTCAACGCCAGAAACATGACTGAAAGGGGATAGAAAATAGCACGTGTCGTTCTTTTCTTCAGCGTTGAATGTGCTACCACTGCGCTGTTTGGCGCAGAGTAGCCCGAAAATCCCTGTCTTGCTGAGTATAAGCCATTGTGTATGATATACTGTCATCTATGCATATGTAGATATTTTTTTTGCTGGGAATGCTTGTTTTGTTGTTTGCTACTGTGATACCCGATGTCCTGAAGCGTGTTGCGGTAGAGGCGTCATCAGCATATTGCCCTGGTCGCATAACGTCGCAGTTGAGTTTTTCAGGGAACTTCAACGTGTTGTTAGTACGTGGAATCAAGAGATAGGTGAGATGGATATAACCGTCGCGTATTTTCATTCGCTGCTCAATCCCGAAACGGTCAAAAGAGATTTTGGTTTAATACGGGCAACAGGAGCAACTAGCCTTGTTTATGCCATCCATGAACAGGAAGAACCACGTTGGTCACGTGATCTGGAGCGTGGCTTGCGTCTGGCCCAGGATGCAGGTCTCAACGTGTATCTTAGCTTGGGACGATACGGCAACCTTTTTGCTGGCCCTTCGTTCATGCCAAGCTGGTATACATTTCATCATCCGCAATCGCGTGTCAAAGACCGACACGGACGCTATCACGATATTTCTTGTTTTAACCATGAAGCCTTTCGTTCCTGGCTGTTTAAAGAAATTGCTCATTATGTGAAGGATTATGCGATTAGTGGTATTTTGATCGATGAGCCACGTGGACCCGATATCACGTGTTTTTGCTCTGTATGTCGGGCACTGTGCCCTGATGTGACAGACCTCCCGCGCTTTCGCCGTCGTTCAATGATAGACTTTCTAGGTGAACTCTTTGCGACTGTCAAGCAGGCCGATGTTGATGTAAGGACGGCAGTGGTGCTATTGCCACAAGACTTGTATCAACTGGAAGACCTGGCAATGATTCCTCATCTCGACACGCTCGGCTGCCATCCTTTTTGGCAATTGTTGCACGAAGATATTGCTTTGGTTGATGAGTGGAGCCGCCTGGTTGTGGAGACGGCGAGCCGTTCGGGGAAGCGGAGTCAGCTCTGGTTGCAAAATTTTAACTTGAGTGAGCAGGAAGAAGCGACGCTGGAGACGACCTTCACGCATTTAGTACGGGCTGAGCCAGATGAAATAGCGTGTTACTACTACTGGCGGAACAATGCCAATCCAACTAGCGTCTGGGAAATGACGCGTCGCCTTTTACAGCGCATGCCACGCCGCCAACTGTATTGGCAATCAACGCTACCGCGTGTTCCTGCCCTGCTTCCACCATTGTCGTAAGAGCGAACTCTCTACATGCAAAGGCACGCTGCGCAGAGGGTATGCAGCGTGCCTTTGCTCAAGCATTGCGACCTACATTTTGTGCGAGCTGGCCTCTTTTTCTTCGTCGTGGATGACTTCCAGAATAGTACGCAGGGAAGAGATGGTTTGTTTTGTTTCTTCATCGACACTGCTAGTGCTGAGGATGAAACCTTGTACGCCGAGAGCCATCAGTGTGTAGATGTCAGCTTTATCCACATTGGCTTGCACGTTGAGAAGGGCCGGGAAACGTACTGCTTCACGGACGGCACGGTACAAAAGAACTTCTTCAATACTCATCGCACTGATCTCGTTGCTGAGGCCAAAATCCAGTAGGACTGCCGAGATGCCCTCAAAGCTACTGAGATTGCGAATAAAGATGGGATACATATCGCCGCTACGCATCGGAATCGTGAGGGCCTTTTCCAGGTCTTTTGTTTCTAATGCCAGCAAGCGGGCAGGAGCATGAAGTGGCAGCATGATATATTGGATGCCTAGTGCTTTGATCTGGCTCAAGAGTTCGATGTCAATTTTTTCCCACCCGCCGTTGATGCGCAGACCGCTAATCAGTGACTCGTCACTGCTCTTGGAGGCTGCGATTTCATTCTTGAGTGTGGCAAAAAAGGCCGTATTTGCGCCATCCCAGTTGAAGAGCAGGCCGTCGGCTCCAGCTTTTGTGGCTGCCTCGACGTTTCCGCTGGCGAGGCTGGTCAATTCAAGAACAATCGCGGCGGCGCGTGGCTTGCTTTCCGACTTGTTTTTGCCAAGAAAGCCAATGCTACCACCACTTTGCGCACGGCGCGCTCGTGTGAACATGTCTTGTAATTTTGCCATGTTACTTTTGATCTCTCCTTATCGTCACCGTCGCAACAATGTTCAATTGCTACTGTGCATTGCGCGACATGGTCATAGTGCTGCATGTGCAAGGCGTAATGCTCTCTATTATAACACGTCTAGAGAAGCGTGGGACGTGAGTGTTGGGGATGGCATTATCTCCAGGGACAGTCAGCGCGCTAAATCTCTCCTCGCATTATATATATGTAAATCAATCTTGATGCTCTCTCATCTAAAACAAAAAACATAGCTGATTGCTTGTGTCGCTTGGAAGTCTTGCTACTCTGCTATTCATATGTCCTACACGCCTTGCTGCATTTGCGGCTGAAGAGTATAATAGCCTTCATTGGATAGGATGGTTGGTAGTTGTCGTGTTCTATTTTATTTGACTGGGATGTGTGATGTTACAAACAAAGATCGATGCCTATCTTGTTTTTCTCGCTTCCGACGGTCGGGAAGGGAAAGGCAAGAATACGAATACAATTATCGCATATCGGAACGATATTCAACAGTTATGCCTCTATTTGATGCAACAGGGGGTACACGAGTGGTCGCAGGTGACGTGTCAGGAGGTTGAGAGCTATTTATTGGCCATGAGTAGCATCTATCGCTCTGCGACAATTTCACGTAAATTTGCTGCTTGCAAGTCATTTTTTCGTTATCTCCATGCGACGGCGGCCATTGCGCAGAACCCGATAATTGCTCTGGATGCGCCCCGTGTGGAAAAAGATTTGCCGCAGGTGTTGGCGAAAGAGCAGATTGAGCATCTTTTTGCGCAGATTGAGTGTGACACGTCAGCGGGGCTGCGCGATTGGGCGATGTTACACTTACTGGTAGAAACAGGGATACGTGTCTCTGAACTGGTTTCGTTAGATGTACCAGATTTTGCGGCTGAGCATGAAATAATCCGGTGTCCTGGAGCGAGCAAAGCCAGTGGGCAACAGCGTTTGCTATCACTATCGCCTGTAACGGCAGCTGAGATCATGCGTTATGTAGATGGAGGGCGTCCACGTCTGGTGCGCCGTAGAGATGAGCTAGCATTGTTTGTAAATCATCATGGGGAACGGTTGACACGCCAGGGTTTCTGGTTGATTATGAAAGGGTATGCGCGTGCGGCGGGCATCGCGGAAATAACGCCGCATGTGTTACGCCATTCGTGTGCAACGCTTCTTCTGCAACGTGGCGTGGAATTGCGTTCAGTGCAGCAGTTGCTAGGGCATGCGCATCTTTCAACAACGCAGGTCTATAGTCAGCTTATTCAAACGCATCCATTGGATGAATAAAGGGAAAAAATGCTGTACGATCAGGTTTTACAGGCAACGAAGAAAATACAGTCAGATACCCCGCTGATACCTCAAGTTGCGCTTATTCTTGGCTCTGGTTTGGGTGACCTGGCAAACGAGATAGAGCAGGCTGTGAGTATTCCGTATGAGGAGATTCCCCATTTTGCGCGCTCAAGCGTTGTAGGCCATGCCGGGCGTCTGCTCCTGGGGAAACTGGAGGATGTCGCTGTTGTTGCCATGCAGGGACGCTTTCATTTTTATGAAGGCCATTCGTTGTCTACACTGACGCTCCCCGTGCGCGTCATGGCTATGCTAGGGGCACGTATCCTGCTGGTTAGCAATGCGGCAGGGGGCGTCAATCCGAACTATCGGGCTGGTGATTTTATGCTGCTGCGTGACCATCTGGCTTTACCTGGTCTAGCAGGGGCTAATCCGCTGCTTGGTCCGAATGATGAGCGTTTTGGGCCACGTTTCCCGCCACTGGCCCATGCCTACGATGCTGATTTGTGCCAGTTAGCGCGCTCGGTTGCGGCGACGCTGCCAGAGTTGACACTGCACGAAGGCGTCTATACAATGGTTGCCGGGCCGAGCTACGAGACCGGTGCGGAACTTCGTTTTTTGCGCATTATTGGGACAGATGCTGTTGGTATGTCTACTGTGCCAGAAGTAATTGTCGCGCGTCATATGCGTATGCGTGTGTTGGGTGTGAGCTTAATTACCAATACAGCTACTGGCGAGGAAAGCGCAGAGATTAAACACGATGATGTATTGCATATTGCGGATGCCGCACGAGTGCGTTTTGCGGCACTGGTGCGGGGGATCATGCGGGGCATCGCTTAGTTATTGCCCGCTTTCGTCACGGTGAACTGCCACCAACTCCAGTTATAACTCTGACCAGCCCAATCGGCAAGCAGCACAAAATCATATGAGCCATTTTGGAGTGTTGGAGGAATGGTATATTTCCATGTGACCTGACCCTGATCGTTGCTGGTCTGCACCTGTGGTGTGGTTAGATCAAAGGTCAGGCCTGGCACGGCTGTAATGCTTTGGTCCTGAACTTTTCCACTCTTTAGGTCGAGCATCTTGCCAATTGTTGGCTGAGCTATCGCGTTAAGAATTTTTTGCGCGCCATCAGGAAAAGCAATGCCCTTGCCATCAGGTAAGCTTTGGATGAGCCAGAGCTTGAAGGTGACGCCAGAAACGTGCATTGGTGTATTTGAAGTGGCAGAACAGGATGGAACAGGCTTTTGTACTTGTGCAACAAAGGTATAAGGTGTTGTGCCATCTGCTTGTCCGGCATTATTAAATGTTGTAGGTGTGGGGCAGCCCATGTTTGTCGGTCTGATGGTAGGGGTTTGCGAGGGATTTTGTTGGTGGCTCACAACGCCCGACGACGTATGCTGATTTTGATTGGTGGTGCTGCTCTGTTTTGTATGCGTGAAGATGCCGACGACGAAGCCGATCATCAGGCCGGAAAGCGCGAACAGGGCAAGAGCGGTAAAAATAATGGTTTGGGAACGGTTTTTACCGCCAGGGGCTGTTGGGGTATTCGGTTGTGGTTTGAACAAAGTTTGCTGCATAGGCGTATAGAAACCATCCTCTACTGAATCGAGTCATCAGGTATCATTACTAACATGTTTGTGATGATGCTCTTTTGTCTTGTCTCATCATAGCATGTTTTGAAACCGTCTCAGCTAAACTAAACGCCAAATAGCCCAAATTGGTAGGCATTTCTTGCAAAATGAACGATTATTTGCTGTGCCGTAGCCCGCGAAAGCGGATGATCTTGCTGAGGTGCAGGCAGCAAAATCGGCACGCTCCAAATCGTGCACAGGTGCTTACTTATAAGCACTTGCTGACTTAACCATTAGGGATGGGTATAGAGAACAAAAAGAGACCGACCGTTGTCCTGGGGGGAACACGGTCGGCATATCCAGTTAAAGGGGTGTGTGGGGGAAGTTACTGGATACGGTCTCCTGTCTACCATAAACGACTAAGATGGCTCGATAGTGCCTTGCGTTGGCAAGGGAGATATCGAGCCATCCTGCCCTTTATGGCTTCTTCTCTCACTCTCTCCTCAAGAAAACGTCTTCACGGCAATTTTTCGTGGATGTGGAAGCCATTTTCTTAGAAAGAGGTGTGTTTGCCCTTGACGCCTTTCTTGTCAGAACGCTACAATGAAAAACCACATTGTTGTTGCATATTTTCTAAAGGCAAGTGCATGAGTTCAGTGATTGTAACGTATCTTGGCTTTGTTGTAGTGATAGTGATTGTCTTTTGGAGTGTGTTTCTACTGCGCCAAAGGATGTTGAAGCAGAGGAGATCACTGCGCAGTCCCCTCAGTACATTGGAACAATTTAAGCCAATTGTCGTGTTGCCGCTAGCTAGCCCACCAGCAGATGAGGATGAGGATGAGGAGCATCTGAATCACCATTCGCGCGCACAGCAGAATGGTCACTATTCAGGAAGCAAGCCACATCCCTAGCGTTATCCACATGCCGTGCTGCGTGAGTGAGTTTTAGGCTATTCTGCTCGTTCTTCAAAGATGCGCGTGACCTCAGCCAGGATATCGCTCACATCGAGTTCGGGGGTTGGGGCATCATTGGCAGGTAAAGATGCAGGTTCCTCGCTCGTCTCGCTCTTGACTTCCTGGAAGAAGTCATGTTCACAAGCTTCGATGGCCTCACGTGCCGTGCTGTTGCCATAGATAATACGTGGTAGGAGATCATGGTACATGGCAACTGTTTGCATGAGTGCGCCAAAGACGAGTTGGAATTGCTCAAAAGAGATCTGACCCTGTGCCAGCGGAACGGCTTCTTCGAGGCGAATCTCACCATCGTCCAGGTCGATGCCGAACTTGCCCATTGCGATACGATAGTTGATAGCCATGAGTGCTTCCAGGCATTCCAGGCGTTTCTTGTTGGCGACAGTCCCAATATGCGGTGCGATAAGCATCAGCTTGCGCAAGTCACCATGTTGCTGAAGGCCAAGAATAATGCGCCATTGACCGCGTGTGCCGTGGAAAGCAAGCTCAATGTATTCTTGTTCTTCATCGGTACGCGCAATTTTGAGATTCATACGCGTGACATATTCAGTAAGCTGTGCAATGCCGAACTCGTCAGCCATGCTGCATCTCCTTTTTTATGCTCTCAACAGATGGCGTAGAACAGAGACTGGGCATCGTGCGCATTCTCTGTTCTAATTATACCATATCGTTGCTTGCGTCTGAGAACGTGCCTACACGGTGATGTATGGCACGAGGATTGCCCCTTGATAAGCTCCTAATTGTAGTGTAACTTGTGCATGTTCGACACGATATAGCTGCATATGTAACTCATCGCGGAGTAGTGTACCATCGACCCAGATGGGTTCTGCTCCATAGCTAGCGATCTGAAGAGGTAGCGTGACCGTTTGCGCGTTTTCGCTATTATTCAAGACGATCAATGCGCATTGGCTGGCGTCGGGTGACTGCGCCAACGGAATAGGTAGTGTACCCCGCACATAACTATAGACGTAACTTTGCTCTTGGGCCATACAAGTCCAGACGCCATCGGCGCGTAAAGCTGCATGGTGATGACGTAGCGCAATCAGATGTTGGTAAAAGGCGAGCATCTCCTGATCTTGTTGTTGCGCATCCCAGATCATTGAACGGCGGCAATCGGGGTCTGGGCCACCTTCCATGCCAATTTCCTCTCCATAATAGATCATCGGCAGACCGGTGTAGGTCAGCAGGAACGTCGCGGCAAGTTGTTGTTTGCGCCTATCTTGGCAAAGGGTGAGGAAGCGCGGGGTATCGTGTGTGGAGAGTGGCGTGAGTAGTGCTGGAAAAACGGGTGTGGGATACCAACTGCGAATGCGCCCTAAGCGGCGGTCAAACGTCGCGGCATCCCAACTCTGCGAGTGAGCCAGACCTTCCCAAGGAGCCTCCTCCGTGCGTGTGAAGAAGTGATGGATGGCGCGATAGACGGGGTAGTGTTGCACGCCATCGAAAAGATCGCCCAAGGTCCAGCGGGCCGCTTCATGTTCGATCTCGCCCACAATATAGAGTTGTGGATTGATCGCACGTAGCTCGCGGCGGAATGCGCGCCACAAACTCAGGTCCACCTCACTCGCGACATCGAGACGCCAGCCATCGACGCCCATGCGGGTCCATTTAGCGGCGGCATCGATGAGATAGCGTTGAAGTGCGGGGTGTGCGGTATTGAGTTTGGGCATATTCCCATGGTGGTCGAATGTGCGATAGCCGGGTTTTTGTCGATCCAGCGGAAAGCCGTGAATGTGGAACCAATCGACATAGGGCGAGGCCTCGCCGTGTTCTACTACATCGCGCCATGCGAAGAAATCTGTCCCACTATGATTAAAGACGGCATCTAACACCACGCGAATGTTATGCGCGTGGCACGCTGCTAGCAGATGCTGAAAATCCTCTTCCGTGCCAAAGTAGGGATCGATTTTCGTATAGTCAGCAGTGTCATATTTATGATTTGAAGGTGCTTGAAAAATGGGTGTGAGCCATAAGGCATTGATACCTAACTCTTGTAGATACGCGAGATGTTGTTCAATGCCAGCCAAATCACCACCCCAAAAACTAAACCAGGCAGGTTTGCCTGTCCAGTGTTGCGTGGCGGGGTGATTGTTGTGTGGGTTGCCATTGGCGAAACGCTCTGGAAAAATTTCGTAGAAGACAGCGTCGCGCACCCATGCTGGTACATCAATGCGTTGGGTTTCATAGAGATACGGCCAGTTGAAAAGCCCACTCAGCCAGCGTTCAGTGGTGGGTGTTGTGCTGAAACCGTCCTCAGTGTACCAGATCTGTTCGTGTTGGTCATGTGAGACAATATGGAAGGCGTAACGTAGACGACGATGGGGTTCATAGAGTTCGGCTTCCCAGTAGGTAAAAGTGCCATCGTTGGCCAGCCATGTCATGGGGGTGGAGCGGTCAAGGCACTCTGGGGAGCCACAGCGATCATTCCAATAGACTTCGCAAGTGAGGGTCTCGCGGTTGCTGGTGCGCAGACGTACACGCATGGTATCAGGTCCGTTCGTATAGGCATAGGCTCCATGCGGTGTATGGTATATGGCTTCAATATTCATCGAAATGCTCCTCATAATGGGATAGGATAATGGGATAGGTAACTATTAGACGAATCACAAGCGCAGATGTCCATTAGCTCGTTTATAGCGTTCGTTATCGAGGCGGAAGCTATCGGGGTTTGTCCCATGTGCAATCGCCAGGAAATTAGCTAGTAGCTGTACGGGCAGTGCGGCCAGGAGTGGCGTGAGTTGTTCTAGCAGTGTTTCATCACCATAGAGTGGGAAGTGTTGCCAGTGGGAATGGGCGAAAAGTGTCACAATTTGCGTATTAGGGACCTCGCCCAGGAGGAGGAGCTGTGTCCCAATGTCATGCTGGGCAAGCAGAAAATCCGCCATGCGTGTTTGTGTAGGTCCAGCGATGCTAATCGGCACAACCAGATCATGCTCCTCAAAGGCTATCATTGGCCCATGGATGGCCTGTTCTAGTTCAAAGCCTTCCGTCGTAATATAGGCAGCTTCTTTCGCTTTGAGTGCGCCTTCTGGGGCGGTAGCGGCATTGGGGCCAGCACCGATAAAATAGATACGCCGTTGTTGTTGGATGGCTTCGTGGGCGACGCTGCGTAGAAGGTCTTCCCGGCTCAAGATATCTTCCATCAGGGCGGGGATACGCTCAAGGTCGTGATGCAGGTCTTGGGCCGTCTCAGTGTGTCCCAATTGCGCGGCTATGGCTGCGGCGAGCTGTGCCAGGCGAGTGAGTGCGCTGGTATAGCTGATGGAATGTGCCGATGAGGGGTCTTGGGCGACTGTCTCTAGCGTGATATCCGCACCTTGGAGGGGGGATTGTAGGCCCGTGATGCCGACGGTAAAGGGATGGGCTACCAGGGCTTGCTGGAGTGCTTGCACACTGTACAGCTTGCTGCCGCGATGACTAATGACAATGACGCTCTCATCCGTATGCAATGGGCGTGGATAGTGAACAAATTCAAACGAGTGTACTGCCCATGCGTCTGCCCCTGCCAGGCGTAGCAGATGTGCGCCGACCTGCGCGGCATGAAAACTTGTGCCAATACCCACGAGAAAAATACGCCGTGTGCCTGCTAAACGTTCGGCAACGTGTTTGACTTTTTCATCGTCTAATAGCAGCGTCTGTACAGCTTGCGGTTGTGCGTGAATCGCTTGATAGAGCTTTGTTTCGGTGTCAATCATCCTGATTTCTCCCGTTTTCTTTGTGAAGCATTTTGACAGCCACACAATAGATACAAACAAATAGTACATCTTTGTAGGATACTACTGTAACCTCGGATATGACAAACGGTCATAATGTTACTGGCGTCTGGCCCTATGCGTACTTGTAAATGTCAATCATATCATAGTGTGTGCGTGTGTTGGGGTGTTTCTAAGCGATGATAAGATCAATCATTTTATGTCTAGTTTGATGTGTTGGGGACAAAATAATGGTAAATATAACCAATCCTTCTCTTACCAGTCGCAAAGGACTGGATTTGCAATCATTGAGTTATGAAGAACGCCTACAGTTGGGGGCAGAGAATGCTGTTCGCTGTATGGGTGTTGGCGCGTCTGATCGTGTATTTATCATTACCGATTATGCGCGTGAAAGTATTGCGCGACGTGTGGCTAGCGTTGCGTTGGGGTTGCATGCAGATGTTTCGGTGCGCTTCTTGGAACATTATGGCGAGCGGCCTCTCACCGTCTTTTCTGAGCAGTTGCGCAACGACCTGCTGAACGCGCATCCTACTGTCACCTACTATATTGCAACGGCTCAGCCGGGCGAGATTGCGTTTCGTATCCCCTTGTTACCTTTTCTTGCGCAAGAACTGAAGGTGCGCCATGGGCATATGATTGGCATTGACGAAGCTTTGATGGTGGATGGCATGTGCGCGGATTATGACGAGGTTTTTTCTCTGACAAATCAGGTCTATGAGATGGTGTGCCATGCCCAAACGATCCATGTCACCTCAGCAAAGGGTAGCGATGTTACTGCGACCTTCAACAAAGACTGGAAGTGGATTCCCTGTCATGGACGTTATCATGAGCAAGGGAAATGGGGTAACCTGCCGGAGGGTGAGGTGTTTACCGCCCCCGCCAGTGTAGATGGGGTGCTGGTATGTGATGTGCTTGGCGATTACTTCTCCGAAAAATATGGGGTGCTGGCGGAGCCGCTTGTGCTAACGGTCAAGAACGGTTATGTAACCGATGTTCGTAGTAATAATAAAGTGCTGGCACAAGAGATGCATGACTACCTCTGCTCAGTCCCCAATGGGAACCGTGCTGGTGAGTTTGCAATAGGGACATTAACAAGCCTGAAGCACCTGGTTGGGAATTTGTTGCAAGACGAGAAAATGCCTGGCTTACATGTGGCTTTTGGGAATCCCTATCCTCAGTTTACGGGTGCAGATTGGGATGCAGCGATACACGTCGATGTTATTCCAAGCTGCTGTACAATAGAGGTTGATGGGCGTGTAATCATGCGTGACGGTGAATTCAGCCTCTAAATAAATAGACCACTTATCTCTCCTACAAGAGAAACTGACTTCTCGTGAATGGAATAAAAGCGCGTAGCGGTAAGACGTATAGACATATTGACAGAAGATGTGACAGGCGATTACAATTTAAGGGGCTTTTTGAAATGTGTCACTACTGATCACCGTATGTCATGTAATGCACGAGCTTTCTCTTGAAAGCTAGATGGGGCTTCGATATGACCATGACCAGGGGACAACACCTGATTGGCACGACGCTTGGCTCATGTGTCCTGGAGCGACTGTTAGGCTATGGTGGCTCCAGTGCAGTGTATCTTGCCCAACAATACACCCCGTTTCGGAAGGTTGCGATCAAGGTGTTTCTGCCGCGCTCGACGATGAACGCACAGATGTTGCGCGAGTTCTACCAGCGTTTTTTGCGTGAAGCTGAGGCCGCCAGTCAACTCGATCATCCAAGCATTCTGCCTGTGTACTCTTATGGCGAGCAGAATGGGTTGCCATATATTATTATGCCCTATATGCCGGGCGGAACATTATCGGAATATATTACTAAGCATGGTCCGGTGTCACTCGATGAGGCCTGTTGGTACATGGAGCAGATGGCAGGTGCGCTCACCTATGCCCATGCGCAAGGGTGTGTACATTGCGATGTCAAACCCGCCAATATGTTATTGGATGGTGAGGGGCGTTTGATGCTCTCTGATTTTGGCATTGCACGTATCCATACCCTTGCCGCAAAAGAAGAGCAGGCAGCGACAAAATCATCTGAAACGTTGATGGGGACTCCTGACTATATCTCACCAGAGCAGGCCCTGGGTGAGTCATTGGATGGGCGTTCAGATATCTATTCGCTCGGCATTTCATTATTCTATATGCTGGCAAAAGAGTTGCCATTTAAGGCTGATACAACGATTGCCCTAGCCTTATTGCATGTTCATCAGGACCCTCCGTCGTTGGCATTGCAACGTGTGGATGTGACGCCTACGCTAGATCGTGTAGTGCGTAAAGCATTGGCGAAGCATGCGGATGAGCGTTTTCAGACGGTGGGTGAATTTGCGACAGCCTTCGTGGAGGCGGTAGCGCAAGCAAAGCAGGAGCAACAGGCATATAGCAGCGAGAAGCCCGTAGTGGTTATAGGTGTGCCAGAGCATGTGGAGCAAGAGCGTGTGCCACATGAAGTCCGTTTTGCGTCACAACCAGTGGTACGTGTCAAACCATCGTGGCGGCGCACGATAGCGTTTCCGCGTGTGTTGATTATTGCTTTGTGTCTGCTTGTACTCGTTGGGGCTAGCATTCTGGCGAGTAGTGTGGTTGCTGCACATCTATTTGTGGGGGGAATGGCTACCACGAAAACGACGATTGCGGCCACCCCAGCTATCGGTGTAGGTAAAGTTGATCGGCTGACAGACCACGCTAATTGGCCTACCAGTAGTACGTTTTTCTTTCAACAACAGCAGTATCATATTCTCAACAAATCACCACAGGATGTGGCTCTTGCCCTGTATGCAAATCACGAGTATAGCAACTTTCGGCTTACTGTGATGATGACGGAGATTCATAGCTTACATCAAGGAGCTGACTATTATGGGGTGGTGTTCCGTTCATCTCTCGATCAGTCGCATTATTATCTCTTTGAGGTGATGACAATTGGTGTAGAGCAATATGCCTTTTGGCGTTATGATGGGCAGTGGGAAACTATTGCGACTGGAGATGCGCCCGCTTTGCATACGAATGCTGCCCAAGGGAATATGCTCACGATTGATGCCAGTGCTAGCACGTTTACCTTCGCGATCAACAATCAGGTTGTGGGGAAACCAGTCATTGATCGCGATCCGTCTGCGCTTACCACCGGTGAGATTGGCCTCTATGTCGAGGAGCAGGGTGACGAAGTGGCCTTTTCACACCTCTATATTGATGCATTGAGCTAATTGTCTGTAGGGAGCGATCATCGCAACATTTTCAGAGTGGTAGTGGTGCTGACGGCTTTTTGGGAAAAAGCGTCGAAAGCATAATGCTTCCCTCTTCTTTGGCCCATACATCGGGAAATGCTGCATCTAACTCTTCCAGGCTACTATGGCAGAATAATAGCTTCAGAAAAACGAGCCTGGGAAACCCTGCCTGCGCATTGCTTTCGTAAAGTGGGGGCTGCCAGGACTCCACGTGACGCAGTTGCCCTTGCTCGAAGCGCAAACGCAGACCACCGCGATAGAAGGTTATTCTGAGTTCGCCAGAATAACCTGAGATGACTGAATCTGCGATGCGGCGTTCCAAAACGGGGGCAATATGCTTAATAAAGCTTACGACCTCTGGGACACGCACATACCAGCAATAGGGATGGTCATAGCGTGGTGCTAACGCCGTGCCAAGTGCATCGTAGAAAGGGTGGACGCGCCCTAGCTGGAAAGTGATTTCGCTCAATGGGTCTGTTGTCAGTTGCGTTGGCAATTGCTCCCCATTGCGTTGTAGAGCGCGCAGGAGCGATGGTGTGATCTCATACCAACTGGCCTCTGGCGCGATGCCAATGGCATAGACGTTGATGGTGCGACTGTGGCGAACGGCCGAAAAAGAGACAAAGCCCTGTGCCAATCCTTCCGTATTTACAAGCACCATAATGCGTGCATCATGCTCTTGTGCAGGGGAGTGCTGGTCATAGGCAAGCTCGTATTGCCAGTAGTCGTTGGGAATATCGCTCCAGATGACGCCCGTGCGTTGGCGGTTGTAACATGTCGTGATGAGCGGGATATCCTCGAGCGTCGCTTCACGCAGTGTAAACGGTTCAGGTGTATTTTCAGTCTTTTTGGGGATGAGCGAGAGGAATGTGGTGCGACCGCCATTGAGATCAAGGGCATACTCATAGCCGAACTGACGATAGAAATAGGGAATGCCTGTGATGGCTTGGACGAGATGTCCTTCAGCTGCGCTGCGGGCATGAATCATCGTAAAAAGCGCACGGATCAGACCACGCTGACGATAATCGGGGTCGCTGGCAACGATTTCGGGGCGTCCAACTAGGAAAGGAATGCCTTCATATGTCCAGTGTTGTCGCCAGAGACAGGTGCAGGCGATGATGGGATGCTCTACTCGTTGGGTGTCTTCAATGAGTCCGAAATCGCCTATTTGCATCAGTGGATGGTCACCACGCATGAGACGATGTACGAGTTGTCCCAGATGGGTATTAGGCGGCTCATCAGCTTTTCTGCGAAAGACGTTGCCGACTAGCTGGGCAAGGCGTTCTGTATCGGCGGCGGTAGACCAGCGCAAAACAAGACCATTGCCCAAATCGTGGCGATAGGTAGCCAGTGCAGCTTCTGTGTGCATGAAATATCTATCCTTGAAATATCTATCCTTGCTAGCAAGAAATCAAGAAACTAACCATAGCAACTATATGCAAGACCGTAGCACGGTGTCAAGGTTCTTTCTCTTGAGTTTATTTTAGGCAATTGACATTGCCTATGCAACCCTCTATACTGAAAAAGACCGAAAACATAACTTTGCCGCTAGTCTCAGCAGAACATAGCGAGTTAAAGAGGAGGATATTCAAGTTATGACATACGTAATTACTCAGCCGTGTATTGGCGTGAAAGATGCTTCCTGTGTAGATGTCTGCCCCGTTGATTGTATTCATCCCTCGCAAAATGAGCCTGGTTTTGAGAAAGCTGATCAGTTGTATATCAACCCTGATGAGTGCATTGACTGCGGTGCGTGTGAGCCAGCCTGTCCTGTCACTGCTATTTTTGAAGAATCTGCGGTTCCTGTAGAGTGGAAGAGCTTCATCAAGAAAAATGCGGATTTTTACAAAGGCAAGTAGGTGCGCAACGATGCGTATCCAAATTGACCTTTGTGACCTATGATGCATCTGAGAGGCAAGCAGGTATCTGCGAAAGAAGGTACAGGCTTGCCTTTTCTCATAGAGTACGATAAAAACGCTGTAGCTGTATGCTGTGATATAATAGATAGACACTGTCTGCATAGTCACAACTTCTCATGTATGGAGCAAACCCCGATGCCAATAACAAGACGAAAACGTGTCAATCCACCCGATCAACCGGAGAATACCAACCATCTTACCGATCAACCTGAAATTATGGGAGACCTGGCGACACAAGAGGTGCCGTCTGCCAATGTGGCACAGGGCGTTGCTGGGTCAGTGAGTCTGGATGGAGCTTCAGAGCCTTCTGCCAATGCCCGCGAGACCCTTTTTTCTGGTGAGAATGGTGCAAACAACCTCGCGCCTGAAGGTACAGCCGCACTCTCACCATCGTTCCCTGCCAGCAATGGCGAGCGGCAGGAAGGCAATACTGCTGTACAGCCGCATCCGACCTCAATTGAAGGCGGAAAGCGCACTCCGCGTGGTGAGCTGTTTCGCCGGCCGCCGTTGCCTCCAGTTCCTGCTGTAGCGACCCCAGCTATCGCTGCTCCATTGCAAGCCCCCACACATGAAATATCGTTGCCTCTTGGGAAAAAGCCGGGCGATGCACATGGCGACCCCCTCCATCTGGCGTACAATCCGGGCTATACAGGCGCGGATGAGGTGCGTAATGCCTTGTTGCATAAACTTGCACAAGAGAGCCGGGCTGGGGGGCGTGGGCGTTGCTGGAGCTGTGGAGCAATTTCCATTGTTTATGATCGCTGGAATACGCGTAGCAAGTCGCTGGGTGAAATTGGTGTGGCTTATTGCGAAATCTGCGGTGTCTGGAGCGTGATGTAACGCAATGGACTGGTAGGTCCTGTTTAAATTTCGCCTATGTAGCTGTTATCCGTGATTGCGTGTATTCTATATCGCACTGAGTGAGGAGAACCTGACATGACGATTAGCCAGGACCAGACACCGTCTGTACGTTGCCCGCGTTGTGGGGGCCTGATGCGTAAGCCAAGTGGTAGTAGCTTCTACTGGCACACCGATAGTAATCATCCACGTTGTGAGATTACGAACCTTGCAGATATTTCTACAGCGGCGCGAGCAACTGAAAAGATAGCTGATGGGCCAAAACAGACACCTGGAAAAATGTAGCCGCCAGCATTTGTGTTAGTGTGGTGCGGAATTGCAAGCGAAAGCAATGCCTGTATGCAACTTGATCTACAGGCATTGCGTATTTATTGGTAGTGAGAGAAGGAGTCCTCTAGAAAGAGCTGGCGAACCTGCTATTCGCCTAGTCGTTGCGAGGTGTACAATGTATAGTCCAAGAAATAATAGCCCTTTTGGGGGTGGTAATACCTTTGGTTCACGCTATCACTATCAAACCATGTCTTATGCTGTGGGTCAGGAGCAGACAAGTAGTTTAATTAGTAAAGTCATGGGACTCTTGGCATTCTCATTTGTGTTTGCTGCTATTGGCTCGTTTGTTGGTTCTTTTGTGATCCAAACAATTACAGCGTACTGGATTGTGGCTCTGGGGGGTCTGGCGGTTCTTTTTATCCTGCAACTGGTAATTCAGAAACCCGGCATTAACCTGTTTCTTTTATACCTGTTTACATTCTTAGAGGGTATGTCGCTTGCGCCCCTACTGAGCTACTATCTGGCAACGAATAGTAACATTCTAGGCGAGGCGTTCGTGATTACCGCGTTGACTTCGCTCGCCTTGGCATTATATGCGTGGACGACCAAACGTGACTTCTCCGGCTTACGCGATTACCTCTTCGTCGGGCTAATCTTGTTAGTCGTGGTGAGTGTAGTCGGTCTCTTCTTTGGTGGCCTCTTTGGGAGTGGTGTGCTGGGTCTGATCATTGCGTTTTTCGGTGTGGCAATCTTTTCCGGCTATGTATTATACTATGTACAAAGAGCAAAGTACATGGCGAATACGTTACCGAACGCGATTGGCTTGACGGTATCGCTGTTTCTCACGCTGCTGAACCTGTTCCTCTACATCCTGCAAATTCTGTCGATTTTGCAAGGTGGCAATCGGCGCCGGTAAAGCCTACCAATGGTGAGAGAAAAGGAAAGAGCAAAACTGGAATAGGAAGACAGCCAGTTTTGTTCTTTCTAGTAGAAGGTGTCTCATGGAGATGAGAAAGCGCGTATATACTTCTTAGTGATAACACACGATGATGCGTTTTCATTGCTCCGTATGATGGCGTGATAAACAAATGTTTAGCTTTGGAAAATGAGAGGATAAACGAATGGATGTACATGCGAACCTGATCCACGTGGGCGATCAGGATTTTGAAGAGCAAGTGTTAAAAGCAGATACGCCCGTAATAGTTGACTTTTGGGCAGCATGGTGTGGGCCTTGCCGCGCTATTGCGCCTGTTTATGAGCGACTCAGCGATGAATATCAGGGCAAGCTCAAATTTGTCAAGATGGATATTGATCAGCATCAGATGCATGCGGGCCGCCTGGGAATTCAAGCTATTCCTACACTGATGATCTTCAACGATGGGAAAGTGATAGCGAAGTTAGTTGGTCCTCATCCCAGCCGCCTGAAGAATGAGATTGACCGCACACTGTCTGCAAATGGTGTCGCCTAGTGAATAGGTGGGAGAGAGGCAATCTGCTCGTGTTGCGTGGCAACTTCCACGAGAGCGTGCAGATTGCCTCTTTTTTCCGAGCAAGCTGCTCAAAACTCAGGCTTTTCCCCCTCGACGACCACGCTCTTTTGTGATATATTCTTCACATGCTGTAGAATGATTATTGTTCTGTCAACGTTTGTTGTCTGGACATAAGGGAAACCATATATGCCAACACTTGAACGATCAAATCCATTACCATTGTATTACCAGTTGAAGGAAGTTCTCAAGCAGCAGATTCGTGCTGGCCATCTGGCTCCGCATACTGCCATTCCTTCGGAGCCTGAACTGGTGGCTCAATATCATGTCAGCCGTGCAACTGTACGTCAGGCACTGACCGAGCTTGTTCATGAGGGACTGCTCTATCGTCAGCATGGACGTGGCACCTTTGTCTGTGAGCCGCGTGTGCAGCAGAATATCAGCGAACTGACGAGTTTTAGCAATGACTTGAGTCGTCGTGGCAAGCGGTCAAGCGGCTTGTTAATTGTGAGTGAGCTGGTGCGTGGCTCACAAACGGTGCGCGACCAATTGCGTCTCATGGATGAGGAACAGGTGGTGCGTCTGGAGCGTTTGCGCACTGCGGATGACGCCCCGATTGCCTATGAGGTTGACTATTTGCCCTATCCACGCTCTGCGGGTGTGTATCAACGGGCGAAAGAGGTGGCAGACGGCTCGCTTTATGCGTTGATGGGAACTGAGGGGATGCACCCCTATATTGCAGAGCAGTCCTTTCGCGGGGATGTGGCCACGGAACGCGAGGCTGAATTATTGCGTGTCTCCGTCAATACGCCCGGATTGCGTCTGGCTTGCACTTCGTTTGATGAGACGGGGGCGCCGATTGAGTATACCGAGGCATTTTATCCAGGCTCGCTGTATGAATTCCAGGTGACCTTGCGTGTCGGACGCTAGGCAAAGAGGGTGGTAGCAAGGGCGGGTTAGTGGCAAAGAGGCACTACAACGCCCATTTGTGCGCTCTCTTTGTCGTCATGCCTATCTTATGCACCGCAACAAGATGGATATGTTGCTTCCCCTGCTAAGGGAGAAAAATCGCTAGTAGAAGGGACCGATGCGTGCTATACTACGCAAAGACTTGTGATGTGCTGGGATAAAATTTAGACAATCTAGGAGTTTGGGAAATTATATGGACGAAATGCAGGACGGACGAAATAATACAGCGACTCATAGAGTGGTTCCGGTTCAATTGATTGCGCGTCAGGGGCAGGATTGGACCGATAAGGGCAATGCTGCTGCTGCCCAGGGTGATTACGAGACGGCGGTTGATGCTTTCGAGCAAGCGGTAACGGCGAATCCCGATGACGGGCGTGCGCGCTACAATCTGGCGTTAGCGCAACAATATCTGGGGGACTTGGAACTGGCGGTGGCCGGCTATCGACGTGCGATAGACCTCGATCCCCAGTTGCTCGATGCGCATATCAATCTTGGTAACCTCTATGGTGAACTGGGTTTGCAAGAGGAGTCGTTGGAGACGTTTCAGCAGGCGTTGGAACTTGACCCAGAAAATGACGATCTCTATGTCAATAGCGGAGATGCCTATCGGACGCAGAATCTCTATCAGGATGCTGTTCAGGCGTATCGGCAGGCATTGATGTTGAATGCGGAGAACATGCTGGCGGCTGATAACTTGCGCGATGTGCGCGAGCGCATTAATGACCAATGGCGGCGTTTGATGGATCAGGAGCGGCGTGTTGATGCAGAACCTGCCAGTCCAGCGCGTTATGCGGAGCTGGCCAGTATCTACCTGGACATGCGTCGTTATGATGACGCGCTCTCAACGGCTCATCAGATGTTAGCCCTCGACCCCAACGGGCGGAGTGGCTATGATATGTTGGCGGCGGTCTATGAGCAAATGGGGGATCGTGACCAGGCTGCTGAGACCTATGCGCATATTGTGCAAATGGACCCCAATGACCCTGAAGCTTGGGAACATCTGGGCACATGGCGTTCACTGCAAGAGCAGGACGATGCGGCAATTGATGCCTATGCGCGCTCGGTCCAACTGGACCCGCTGCGTGTGACCGCTCGTTTTAGTCTCGCAGAGGCCTATCTGGAGAGCGAACGTTATGATGAAGCTGCTGAAGCCTATCAATGGTTGATCCAGCATGCAGACGAGTTGCAAGCTGATGATCTGGCTGCTGCCTATGCTGGCCTTGCTGATACTTATAACGGGATGGAACGTTATGAGAGCGCAATTGAGACCGCACAAACGCTGCTTACCCAGTTTGAGGACGACCCAGAGGGCTACTACCAGCTTGCGACTGCGTATGATGCTCTCGGTCACTATGATGAGGCGGTTGAGAATTATCAGAACGCGATTGATAGTGATCCGCTCAATGCCGATTATTATAATGATCTTGCGGATACGCTACGTGAAGCCAAACGTTATGATGAGGCTCTGGAAGTTGCGCAGCAAGCTATCGCCATGGACCCTTCGCTTATTCTTGCCTACGAGACCCTGGCACAAATTTATGAGGAGACTGGGCGTAAAGAAGAGGCTGCTGAAGCAATGGAGCAGGTGAACACGCTTCGTTCGGTTGATGAGGTCTAAGTATCTAATACATTAAACTA
>VFSW01001818.1_pt1 | contig 32355 bp, 28 predicted proteins | sample 5358111 | NCBI WGS metagenome assembly VFSW01 (sample SAMN11554181, study PRJNA540505) | mine drainage metagenome | isolation source: sediment from site ElyBrook_90M | place: USA: Ely Copper Mine, Vershire, VT | collected 2017
CTGCGGTCCTTTTGCCTGAGCGTTTCCGGGCGGTTGCGCCTTCGGCGCCCCGGCATACATTCTCCAGGGCCTCTCCCACAGCGGTTCTGATCGCGGCTGCAACTATATCCCAGCCCCCCTGCCGTGCCAAGGGGCACATCCACGAGTGCGCAGCGGCAAACATCAAAGGTCCGTGACTGACTTAGTGCGTGGCGTCAAGACACTGTCGCGGGTTTGCTGGTCGGCGCAATAAAGGGCAACAGCAAGCACGACCGGGAAGGTTGGGAGTACCGACGGCGAACTTGCGCCGACAGACGGCCGTTAGAAGAAACATAGGCCCTGCCCTGGGCTTTTCGTGAACTAAACTTATGCGGAAACCACATCTGCGTTTCCAATAATTTTTCAAGTGAACCTCGAGGTTATCGGGGTCTTCGGCAGGATAATTCGGGGGAGGTTCAAATGGGTCTAGTTAAAAAATCAATACGCGTGTCGTTGTTCCTGTTTTGTGGACTATTCAGTGTGCCGGGATATGCCGAACTGGTGCTTGGCGCCCCACCACGGGAATCTGTCGCCAAGGCCGATGCACTCTACGATCCGATCGCCAACTTTCTTACCCAAGTCACCGGACAGCGGGTCACCTACCGTTACGTCGACAACTGGTTGTCCTATCAAAGCGACATTCTCAACGGGAAATACGACATTGTGTTCGACGGACCTGCGTTCATCGGCTGGCGGATGGCAAAGTTCGGGTGGACACCGCTCGTGAAACTGCCCGGAAATCTGAGCTTCGTGGTTATCGTCGGGAAAAGCAACACGGCCGTAAAAAGTCTCAAGGACCTGGAGGGATATTCACTCTGCGGTTTCGCCCCTCCCAACCTGGCCACGCTCACGATTCAGTTCGAATTCACTAATCCGGCACGCCAGCCGCACCTGACTGCTGTTCGGACATTCGGCAAAGCTTACCATGGCGTTTCCTCTGGCAGGTGTGTTGCAGCGATCATGCAGGCAAAGCTGTATCGGCACATCAATGCGAAACTCCATGCGGCCAGGGTGATCTACCATAGCCAACCACTACCGAACCAGGCGTTCTCCGCGGGTCCGCGCGTGCCACTGGCAATGCGCACGCAAATTGCTGCGGCACTGCTGTCCGCGCAAGGTAACGCAGCAACACGGAAGCTGCGTGCCGAGTTCAAAGCGGGCCGGTTCGTGCCCGCCACTGCACAGGAGTACGCGGGTCTGGGCAGGCTTCTCAAAGACATCTGGGGGTTTGATCTGCAGACGACGTCAAATCCGTGATTGCGCAGCACTACCTGGCGGCTAGCCAATATCGAACTCCGCAATAACCGGCGTGTGGTCGGATGGGCGCTCCAGTGCGCGCGGACCGCGGTCGATGCGGCATGACTTGCACAACCTGCATAGCTCGTGAGTGGCCAGAATATGGTCTATGCGCATGCCATGATTGCGGCGGAACGCGCCCATCCGGTAATCCCACCAACTGAACTGCTTTTCCGGTTGTTCAAACAGCCGAAAGGTATCGCACAGCCGGTCGCCGATGAGCTGCCGGAAGGCGGCGCGCTCGGCGTCACTGAACAGAATGCGTCCTTCCCATACCAGTGGGTCATGTACGTCACGTTCTTCCGGCGCGATATTGAAATCACCAAGAACTAGCGTGCGCGAGTGGGTACCGATCTGCTGTTCGATATAGGCAGCCAATTTCGCGAGCCAGGAAAGCTTGTAGGCATACTTGTCCGAACCTACGCTTTCGCCGTTCGGGACATATACGTTCAAAACGCGCATTTCTCCCCAAGTTGCACCGAGCACGCGCCTTTGAGGATCCTGCAGGCCCGGAATGTCGAAAATCAGATCGGAAGGAGGGACGCGGCTGAGAAGCGCAACGCCGTTGTAGGTTTTCTGGCCTGAATAGACCGCATGGTACCCGGCGCTCTTGATGGCGGCGACCGGGAACCTGTCATCGGTGATTTTTGTCTCCTGCAACGCGAGCACGTCAGGGTGTTCGCTTGCAAGCCAAGCCAACACCTGTTCAAGGCGCACAGACAGCGAATTGACGTTCCAGGTGGAAATCTTAAAAATGATGATAACCCATTGATTTACCCTAAGTAATATAGCCATAGGCAAACCCAAGCTGGGTTGCGCCATCGTTAACTCCGGCGGGCAGCATCCTCCATACCACTGATGGAAGTTCGCCTGCGGCGAATTCCATCGCAGGAGTTCAGGCCGCTCTGACGCGCAAGCATAACATGCTCAGCCATGGCCGCCCGACGCTGAGCCGGCCGAATCCCAGTACGCTTAACAAGCTTCGTGACAAGCTTCGTGCCGCCTTTAATTATGGAACTGAACGCTACGGTGATGCGCCGTCGCTCGAGCTTTTTGTCTTGGAGTAGCCTACATGGTCCAGTGCGGCGGACAACTGCGTCTGCGCGAACCCTTGTATGACTTTAGAGCCGACCGTGATTGTCGGGACAGACAGATCGCCGGCCGCTTTGCGCATTTCCTGCTGAGCCTTGGGGTCAGTGGCGACATTTACTTCCCTGAAAGGAACTCCACGCTGCTTCAGATAGGCGCGCGCCAGGTCGCACGAATCGCAGTGCGGCACGGTGTAAAGCGTAACCGGGTGTTTGGCAGAAGCCCCGGAAGCGGCGTCGCGGCCTGAGGCCGGGACCTCATCCATGCTCCGGACCTGAACCTGCGCGGCACCGGCCGGGGGTGGCTGGTCCTGGTAAACGACGTTTCCGTTTTTGTCGACCCATCTGTAGACGGTGGCATGGCTTGTTGGGCTGACCCCAACTGACATGACCAGCAATATCGCAATTGCGACGTTTTTCATGTTCAAATCCTCAGATGCATTCCACCCAGCTTGCGACGATTCGCTTCGCGCAGCCAGATGACACCGGCGAAAAACCCTACTATGAGCATAGCAACTGAGATCGCTACCCAAGACCCTACGGCAAGCCGTGCAGTCCCACTTCCACCGAGAGCCATCGGTGCGGGAGCTGGAGCAGTTACCGGTAGAGACTGGGGAGGCCGGTTTGCCTGGGCCACTGTCGCGGCACGCAGCTGGATTGCAAGATCCGCCGCCTGGGCAGTTTCCTGGGTCAAGGCCGCCTGCGCTTTGGCGAGCTGCGCCTGGAGGGTCGCCTGCTGAACTCGCAGGTCATGGAGTTGCAAGCGCACCGGCGCATTTCGTGTAATCGCCGCAGCATCTACCCACCCTTCACTGCCCTGTGGATCACGCACGAAAACCTCGCTGCCGTCCTGTGCCAAAAGGTCCAGAGCAGTGCCACTGACAAGATTCTTGACCAAGGGGGCACTGCTTGTCTGCGCCGCCCGCATTGGCACCTCGAAACGGTCGGTGACATAGGCCTGGTCGGCGAATCCGGTCACGGGTAACAGCACCAGTGTCCACGCGATGCTAGCGAACAGACGCGTTCTCATTGCTTGTCAGATTCAATTCGTCAGACCGGAGTGACGCAACAGCGCATCGATCTTCGGTTCTCGGCCACGAAACTTGACGAACAACTCCATCGGCTCATATACGCCGCCCTGCTCGAGGATGTTGTGCAGGAAATCCTCGCCGGTTCGTCGGTCGAAAACTCCGTTTTCCTCAAATTTGCTGAAAGCATCGGCTGACAGCACCTCAGCCCACTTGTAGCTGTAGTACCCTGCAGCATAGCCACCCGCGAAAATGTGCGAGAAGCTATTCTGAAACCTGCTGAACACCGGCGGGAACACGACCGCGACCTCTTTGCGGACCTCATCCAGAAGTTCCTGCACCGATTTCCGGGCGGTCGGGTCGAAGTCGCCGTGCAGACGCATATCGAACAGCGCGAACTCCAGCTGTCGCACCATCTGCATGCCGGATTGGAAATTCCTGGCAGCAATCATCTTGTCATACAAAGCCTGTGGCAGCGGTGCGCCGGTTTGGTAGTGGCGCGCCAGACCGTCCAGAGCCTGGCGCTCCCAGCACCAGTTCTCCATGAACTGACTTGGCAGTTCGACGGCATCCCACGCGACGCCGTTGATGCCGGAAACACCGACATAATCGACGCGGGTCAACATATGATGCAGACCATGGCCAAATTCGTGAAACAGGGTAGTGACCTCGTCATGGGTGAGGAGCGCGGGATCGTCGCCTACCGGTGTGGTGAAATTGCAGACTAAGTAAGCCACCGGCACCTGTACGCTGGTGGCGGTGCGCTTTCGGCTGATGCAGTCATCCATCCACGCCCCACCGCGCTTTCCAGCCCTCGGATAAAGATCCATATAGAAACGTCCGCGAACCTCGCCGCGTGCGTCTCGGATTTCATAAAAGTGCACATTGGGATGCCAGACTTCGGGGTTGTCAGTCTGATGGATCTCCAGGCCGTAAAGCCGATTGACAACACCGAACATGCCGGCAATAACCTGCGGCGCCGGAAAATATGCCCTCAAATCCTCATCGCAGAATGCATAACGGCGCTGGCGCAACTTTTCCGAATAGTATGGAATGTCCCAGGCCTCAAGGTCCGTGGCTCCGAACTCGGACACCACGAAAGCGCGTAGTTCCGCCAGCTCGCGCTGCGCCGCCGGGCGGGAACGCTCCGCAAGTCCCCGCAGGAAGGCCAGGACCTCATCAGCGCTTTTCGCCATTTTCGTCACCAGTGATAACGCCGCGTAGTTCGGATAACCGAGCAAGTGTGCTTCCTCGGCCCGCAAATTAAGCAGGCGTTCGATGACTTCGCCGTTATCCCAACGTCCGCTCTGGGGTCCCTGGTCGCTGGCACGGGTGACGTAGGCCTCGTATACGCACCGGCGCAATTCGCGCTTGTCGGAGTAAGACATGAAAGCAACATATGAGGGTCCGTGTAGACTGAACTTCCATCCGGACTTGCTTTCACACTCGGCAGCCTGGCGCGCGGCGGCACGCGCGGACTCTGGCAACCCTTCCAGATCAGCCGCGTCTGTGATCAGCAATTCCCAACCATTGGTCGCGTCGAGTACGTTTTCCTCGAACCGGCTCGTCAGCATCGAAAGCTCCTGCTGAATTTCCCGGAAGCGGCTCTTTTCAGCAGCTCCCAGCTCCGCCCCGGACAGTCGGAAGTCGCGCAGCGTGTGCTCAACGATTTTCCGCTGGGCTGCGGTCAATTCGGCAAATGACGCATCAGCGGCGATAGCCTTGTAGGCTCGATACACACGCTCGTCCTGGCCGAGATCGGTCTGATAATCGCTGAGCTTGGGCAAACAGCGATTGTAGGCGGCGCGCAGCGGTTCACTGTTCATGACCGCATTGAGGTGGGATACCGGTGACCAGAGGCGGCCCAGTCGCTCCTCCATGTCTTCCATGGGCTGGGCAAAGCTGTTCCAGCTGTATGGCTTGCCTGCTGTCACCAAATGTTCACGTTCCCCCCGGTTGCGCGCCAGCATCGCGTCCAGCGCCGGCTCGACATGCTCGGGAAGTATCGCCGTGAAGCGCGGCAAGCCGCTCAGATCAAGCAGGGGATTATGCGCTTCGCTCGCCACTTGTGTCATGGTAGGTTAGGAACACGATAGTTGACCGGAGCATCGTAATCTAGCATGCATTGGCTAAACACAGTATCCGCCCGCGGGCCCGGAACGTGAGTCACACTCATCCTTATGAGGGACTCACTCCAGAGATAATCCTGGATGCAGTCGAGCGTCTGCCAGTACGCTGTTCAGGCGGTCTGCTGGCACTCAACAGTTACGAGAATCGCGTCTATCGCGTCGACACCGAGACCTGCGGTCCTCTGGCTGTAAAATTCTACCGTCCGGGCCGGTGGACCGATGAACAGATTGCGGAGGAGCATGCTTTTACCCAGGAGCTTGCCGAACAGGAGATTCCGGTGGTCACACCACTGGTCGGCCCCGAAGGGTCGACGCTGTGTCATTACGCTGGCTTCCGCTACGCGCTGTTTCCATGGCAACCCGGGCGCGCATCGGAACTCGGTTTGGCGGAAGAGCGGCGCATGCTTGGCCGTTTTCTGGGTCGTCTTCATCGCGTCGGCGCAAGCGCTCACTTCCACAGCCGCCCACAATTGACCATCGAAGCGTTCGGCCGCGAACCCGTCCGCTACCTGCTCGATCATGGGTTCCTGCCCGGCTACCTTGACCAGGCTTATCGCTCGCTCGCGTCAGAACTGGTCGAGCGTGTGGCCCGGACCATGACCGCTGTGTCCGCGCGCGTGCTGCGGCTGCATGGCGACTGTCATCTCGGCAATCTGCTGTGGACACAGACCGGCCCGCACATCGTCGATTTCGACGATTCCCGCAGTGGTCCCGCGATCCAGGATTTGTGGATGCTGCTGTCAGGGGATCGGGACGCAATGCAGCAGCAGCTGGGCGATATACTTGAGGGATATACCGGCTTCATGGACTTCGACTCAACCGAACTCGCGTTGATTGAGCCACTCCGCACGCTGAGACTCATTCACTACAGTGCCTGGCTGGCGCGTCGCTGGGACGACCCGGCATTTCCACGAAGTTTTCCATGGTTCAACACCACGCGCTATTGGGAGGAACAGGTGCTCACTCTTCGCGAGCAGCAGGCTCTGCTGGACGAAGCGCCACTGTCCTGGGGCTAAGTCTGCGATACCGCTAGTGTGTCACTTCTGCTGCAACTCCGACACGCTCACCCATGTGAGCAGCGCGCCTCCGCTGAATTCGAACACCTTTTTTTGACTTGCCTGGGTCACGCACCCATTTGCGGTATGTTACTTCTAGGTATCGGCGGTGCACATCTGTTCGGCTGTGACCGGAATCGCAAGTGGATCGTTTGTTCGGCAGTGCATGTTGTTGGATTTAAGCATGATTACGGCCCGCGACGACGGCCGTCCGGCTTGATCGCCGGCGCGAGGCCGCCGTTGGCGCGAAAAAGCGATGTGGACTCGCACCGGCGAACGCCTAATGGTACTACTGCCGGGCACGCAGAACCGCAAGCACTGCTGCGGTCTCGGGGCGCTTGCCGCGCCAGAAAAAATAGGATTCCGCAGCCTGTTCCACCAGCATTCCGAGACCATCGGAGGTATGCGCTGCACCGTTTTGCTGCGCCCACTCCATGAACGGCGTCGGCCGGCTACCATACATCATATCGTAGGCAAACGCGCCGGCGTTGAACAGATCATGGGGCAGCGGCGGCAGTTCTCCCTGCAAGCTCGCGCTGGTTCCGTTGATGACGATGTCGAAGCGTCGTCCGACGAGTTCATGGAAACCACAGGCACTGACCGGTGGACCCCCGAACAGCAGCTCCAGTTCCTTCGCGCGAACCACAGTGCGATTGGCGATAACAACAGAGTCGGGCGCGCAATCCAGCACCGGGGCCAGCACCCCGCGCACAGCCCCACCAGCGCCGAGAATCAGAACGCTCTTGCCGCGGAATAGCGTCTCCGGGCATCGCTCCACATGCGGATGCCACTCGATGTCAAGAAGTCTGGCCAGGTCACGCACCAGGCCAAGGCCATCTGTGTTATGCGCCTCGATCCGTCCGTCAGATCTGAATCTGAGTGTGTTCGCCGCCTGCGCCTTCTCCGCCAAGTCGGTGTGCAAGTCGGCCAGTCTGTACGCTTCCAGTTTGAACGGTACCGTCACGTTCAATCCGAGACCCCCAGTCGCGCGGAACTGTTCGACCGCCTGCGCAAAGCCACCGGGGTCAACCTGAATCGCTGTGTAGTCGATATTGTCCTTGAACTGGCCAGCGAACAGCCGGTGAATCATCGGCGACTTGCTGTGGCCAATGGGGTTACCCATCACCGCATAGCAATCTAGCCTGTCAGAATCAAGCATCGTTCGTCCTGCGTCGCCGCGCTCCGCCCGATGGCGGGTTGCGGGAACTGTCCCACGGGATCTTTTAGCCCACCGCCGACCCTATGCGGCGCCCAAACATGGTAAACCCTTGAGGCGCTGCCCTGATACCAGATTCTGGGCACAAATGCGCGAACCTCCAAGTACGTTCATTACGCTTCGGGCGCCCCAGTGCCCTGGTCGTGTCCGGCCCGCGCCTACCACATCGCTGGCATCTCTGACATCCAAGGCCAGGAGGCAACCAGACCTGCGACGCTGCGCACCTGGTCAGACAGCGGGGTGTCGGGCCAGATCCGAAGCAAGCACATCAAGCAGGGCTGTGCGCAAATCGTTCAGGCGCTGGTGAAAGAAATGACCAGCGCCGCGTATGATCTGTAGTCTTGGCGGGGGTTCGAGGCCTGCTACCCAATCCTGCACACCGTGCAGCGGAACGACTTCATCCAGATCGCCCTGAACAATGATGCCCGCTTTGCCGGGTGACGGTAGCGCGTTGAAGTCGTAGAGGTTAACCGGTGGCGCTACTAGCACTATTCCAGATACCGGTTGCCGCGCCGCCGCGCGCAACGCCACGTAAGCCCCAAACGAAAATCCGGCGAACCATGTCTCGGCGTCCGGACAGTGGCCACGGGCCCAATCGGCCACGGCCACAACATCGTCGGTTTCACCGATTCCACTGTCATAGCGGCCGGCGCTGCGGCCAACCCCGCGGAAGTTAAAGCGCACAGTGCCCACACCCAATTCTGCAAAGGTACGGGCAAGCGTATGGACCACCTTGTTCTGCATGCTACCGCCATGCAGCGGGTGCGGATGGCAGAGAACTGCCCGGACCGGTTTCTCTGACTCCGAATTAGGACACGTCACCAACGCTTCCAGCGGACCCGCCGGACCCTGAATGATGATCGGACCGGATTCACATGGAAACAGCTCTTTATTGCGACTCGCCATTCTCTTTCGCCAGTGCGATCCCCGTATCGGCGGGCCCTGCGAGATCCGAAAAATCCGTCCGAGACGAGTATCGTTGTTCCTTTCGCCTCGCCGCATTGTCTGACTTGACCCCGCGCCTCGGGACACAGCGGTCCCGGGCTCCTGCCATCCGCCATGCCGCGGCTGCCACGATTACTGTATGGCCTTTCGATCTGCGAAGAATACTGTCATCGTGTCCGGGAACTAGCTGAGGGCATCATGGGCGGTCTTTGGCCGGAATCCCGCCGATGCCAAGCTGCTCCCAAATCAGGTCCACATGCTGCCGTACGGACGATGACATTGAGATCGTTCGGCCCCATTGGCGTGTGGTTTCAGGTGGCCATTTGCTCGTCGCGTCCAGGCCCATCTTGGCGCCAAGACCCGCTACCGGGCTGGCGAAATCGAGATAGTCTATGGGCGTGTTCTCGACAATGACCGTATCGCGCGCCGGATCGACACGCGTGGTTACCGCCCAAACGACGTCCTTCCAGTCGCGCACGTTTATATCGTCGTCGGTCACGATGACAAACTTGGTGTACATGAACTGGCGCAGGAAAGACCAGACGCCAAATAAAATGCGTTTGGCATGCCCGGGATACTGTTTTCGGATACTTACCACCGCCAGGCGGTAGGAACAACCCTCGGGTGGCAGGTAGAAATCCACGATCTCGGGAAACTGTTTCTGCAACAACGGCACGAACACCTCATTGAGCGCCAACCCGAGGATGGAGGGTTCGTCCGGCGGCCGACCAGTGTAGGTGCTGTGGTAAATGGGGTCCGTGCGATGGGTGATGCGCTCGACCGTAAACACAGGAAAGCGCTCGACCTCATTGTAATATCCAGTGTGATCTCCGAATGGCCCTTCCTCCGCCTCCTCCTGCGGTGCGATATACCCTTCGAGCACGAATTCCGCGGTGGCGGGAACCTGCAGGTTATTCGTGATGCACTTCACCACGTCGGTTTTCGCGCCGCGCAGCAGGCCGGCGAACTGATACTCGGAAAGTGTGTCGGGTACTGGAGTCACTGCCGCCAGGATCGTAGCGGGGTCAGCGCCAAGCGCGACAGCCACGGGGAAGTGCTCTCCGGGATGTGCCCTGCACCAATCCCGGAAGTCCAGGGCACCGCCGCGGTGCGCAAGCCAGCGCATGATCACCTTGTTGCGCCCGATCACCTGCTGCCTGTAGATTCCCAGATTCTGGCGCTCTTTGTTCGGTCCGCGTGTCACAGTCAGCCCCCAGGTGATCAAGGGGCCGGCGTCATCCGGCCAACAGGTCTGAACCGGGAGCCGTGCGAGGTCCACGGCATCCGCTTCGATCACGCATTCCTGACACGGTGCGTCTTTAACGACGTGCGCCGGCATGTTGAGCACTTGCTTGAATGTCGGCAGCTTCTCCCACAGGTCACGGAACCCTTTCGGCGGCTCCGGCTCCTTGAGGAAGGCTAGTAGTCGACCCACATCGCGCAGCTCCTCAACCGATTCGGCTCCCATCCCCAAAGCCACGCGTCCAGGGGTACCAAAAAGGTTGGCAAGAACAGGCGTTGCATGACCTTTGGGATGCGTGAACAGCAGCGCCGGACCGGCTGCGCGCAATACACGGTCGCAGATTTCCGTGATTTCGAGAAACGGGTCGACTTCGATATCGATGCGCTTGAGTTCGCCACGGCGTTCAAGCTCGGCGATGAAGTGGCGCAGGTCACGATAAATCAAGCGTTTCGCCTCAGGTGGGAGACATCGCAGCAAACCGCCGCGACGCTGGTGCAGGATCCAAGCCTAGTGCGGGGCATCAAGCGATCTTTCCATGCCGGGCGGCACGGTCTCGGCGAACGAACCACGAGTGCTGATGCCGGCGAGCCAGTGGGCCAGGCGCGGATGCCGGTCGCGCCAGTCATGCGGAAAGCGGAAGTCGATGTATTCCAGCGCTATGCCCAACGCCAGGTCTGCAACGCTGAAGCGGTCGCCTACTAGATAGGCCAGACCCTTTTTAGCGTTGTCCGCATACTTCAGCGCCGCAATGATCTTGGTCTCCTGGTGCGTGATGAACTCCGGCGACTGCTTCTCCGGCGCCCGGCGAACCTCCATCAGACGGGCCACCACCGCATCCAGCACACCTTGCGCCAGCGCATGCCAGCGCAGAACCTGCCAGCGTGCCTCACCACTGCGCGGAATCAAAGGTTCACCTGCCAGACTGTCAAGGTATTCAATGATCAGTGGCGAATCGAACAGCACCTCGTTGTCGTCACGCACCAACAGCGGCACCTTGCCCAACGGATTGAGCGCAATCACATGCCCCGCCGGATCAGACGGTCCTTCGACGACCAAATCGCACGCTATTCCCTTCTCCTTCAACAGTACCCGTACCTTGCGCACATAGGGTGAAGTCAACGATCCATACAGTTTCATTGGGTCCTCCTAGCGGTGGTAATCCAAGAGCAGGCCGACGTAGACCGCCGCCCCGAAGTAATTGTTGTTCATGAACGCACGGAAGCATAGGTCGCAGTCACGGGTCCGGATCAGCATCTGCTGATAAACGGCAATCACGGCCGCCACCGTTAGACCAGCATAATACAGCAATCCGCGCCCGGTTAGGGCGCCATCCCAAGCCAGAAAGGAGATCGTCAGCGCGTGACATGCGCCGACAAGCGCTCGATCCCAGCGCCCGAACAGGATGGCGGTGGATTTCACACCTATCTTCACGTCGTCGTCGCGGTCAACCATAGCGTACTCGGTGTCGTAGGCCACGGACCAGAAAATATTCGCACCCAGGAGTACCCAGGCGGCCGCAGGCACGGTGCCGGTTTGGGCGGCGAAGGCCATAGGAATTCCCCAGCCGAAGGCGAGTCCGAGATAAAATTGCGGCAGCTGTGTATAACGCTTTGTCAGGGGATAGCTGACTGCCAGGAATGCGCCAACGAAAGCCAGCAGGATGGTCAACGCGTTCATCAGTAACACGAGCGCGAAGCCGGCGACGCAGAGCACGACAAACAAAACGACTGCTTCGCGCGGCGTTACCCGCCCCGAGGCAATCGGCCGTCCACGAGTACGTGCCACGTGCGGATCGAACTTGCGGTCGGCGAAATCATTGATGACACAGCCGGCAGACCGCATGACGAAGACCCCGACGACAAACACGATCACCACCAGTGGCGAAGGACGTCCAGCACCAGCTATCCACAAAGCCCAAAGCGTCGGCCAAAGGAGTAGTAGTGCTCCGATCGGGCGGTGCCAGCGCATGAGCATTGCATAATCGCGCAGGCGCGCGCGTACATTGGTCACCGCTTGCATGGCGGAATGCCCGGAAGAAAATATTCGCTCACCATGAGCACCTTGCCGTTGATTAGAAATAACGAGCGCCGCCCCCAAATCACCTGCGGCGAATATCCTGTGCCACGCGTCGCCGTCGCATACAGGGAATCCCCTGGCACAAGGCGCTCGATCGTTACGCGGACGCGCTTCAAGGTGGAATTCGTGAACAGCACTCCGCCGAGTGGTCGCGCCTTCAGATGTGCTAGCCGCCGCTCGGGCCCGCGCAGCGTGGCCGCTGGGATAATGGTGCGCGCGAAAACCCACGCCTGCCGGTCGCAGCGCAGATAGACCTGGCGCACCAGGCCGTATCTGCCAGGTGGCACGCCAAGCTCCAACGCTTCGCACGTTCGCGGAAGAGACCAGCGTTGTGCCAGGACCTCGACATTGAATCTTCCGGCGCAGACTGCCCGCAGTCTCCCTGTCAGCGAAGCTGGATCGAGAAGCCAGTTCCGAGTCTCCGACGGCGCCGCCGAGACGTCCATCCGGCAACGATAAAGCCAGGGAGATTCAACCAGGCGCATGATCATGCCTTTTTCAACGCTCGGCGCCAGTCGGACGCGCCAGACGGAGCGTCACCGATTCCGAGCCGCCTCGGCAGCACTGAGAAAAGTTCATGGGCGCATTATGCCGTCCGGGCGAGATCCGGGCCAGATATCCACTACACTTCGGCGTAGCTGTCGCGGACACCGAGCCATCGGCGCACGATGGGCGTGACATTCTGTGGATAGCGGTTTAGCAATAGGCTGGCTACCCGCTCGATTTGCGGCAGCGCCGACTGGTCCCGCACAAGGTCCGCGATATGGAACTGCTGCTCTCCCGCCTGCCGCGTGCCGAGGACCTCACCTGGCCCGCGCATCTCAAGATCCTTGCGCGCTATCTCGAAACCGTCGTTGGTGGCGCGCATGATTGCCAGCCGTTCTCGGGCTGCCGCCGAAAGCGGCGCGCGATACATCAGCACGCAACTGCTCGCGACGGCACCGCGTCCCACACGGCCGCGCAACTGGTGCAGCTGGGATAATCCGAGACGTTCGGCGTTTTCGATGATCATTAGGCTGGCATTCGGTACATCCACGCCGACTTCGATGACGGTTGTGGCCACCAACAGATCGATGGCACCGCGCTTGAACGCGGTCATCGCTTGCTCCTTTTCCGCTGGCTTCATACGGCCATGGACAAGCCGGATCTGCAGCTCCGGCAAAGCCTGTCGCAAAACAGCCTCTGTCGCAGTGACGGTCTGAAGCTGCACCGCGTCCGACTCGTCGATCAGGGGGCAAACCCAATATGCCTGCCGTCGTTCAAGGCAGGCGCTGCGCACGCGCTGCACGACATCCTGGCGCCGGCTGTCGGGAATCACCGCGGTTTCAACCGGGTGGCGTCCGGCGGGCAGCTCATCGATGGTCGATAGATCGAGGTCTGCATAGACTGACTGGGCCAGCGTGCGCGGTATCGGTGTCGCGGTCATGATCAGCTGATGCGGCCAGCAACCGTCTGCGGCACCCTTCTCGCGCAGCATCAAACGCTGGTGCACGCCGAAGCGGTGCTGCTCGTCGACGACGACAAGGCCGAGCCTGCTGAATTCGATGTCGCGCTGGAACAGCGCATGGGTTCCGACCACAACCGGCGCGTCTCCCGAGGCAATGAGTTCCGACATCGAGCGGCGTGTGTGGGCGTTGAGCCTGCCGGTCAGCCAGGCAACCTCGATGTTCATGGGCGCAAACCAGTCCCGGAAATTGCGCCAGTGCTGCTCGGCTAGAAGCTCGGTCGGGGCCATGATGGCTACCTGCCATCCACATTCGACCGCGTGGAGCGCGGCCGCGGCGGCGACCAGAGTTTTGCCCGATCCCACGTCACCCTGGACCAGGCGCTGCATTGGCTGCCTTTGGCGCAGGTCGCGGGCGATTTCTTCTATCACCCGCCGTTGCGCTGCCGTGAGCGCGAACGGAAGACGCGCAAGCAGCATATCGAACAATCTGCCGCCCGCGTCAATAGGAGGTGCGGCATGCCGCCTGATCCGCTCCCGCAGATTCCTGAGGCTCAGGCAGTGCGCCAGCAGTTCCTCGAAGGCAAGACGCTGCTGTGCGGGATGGAGCCCTTGCATCAGCAGATCAACCGCTGCCTGCGGGGGTGGCCGATGTACATAGTCCAGGGCCTCCTGCAGCGTAGGCAGCTGTAGCATCGCAAGCACCTCTTGCGGCAACCATTCGCGGATGCGTTGCAGGCTCGTATCAAGAACTCCAGTGATGAGCCGGCGCAGCGAAATCTGATGCACGCCCTCCGTCACCGGGTATACGGGCGTAAGGCGGGTCTCCGGTTCCGGCCTCACGCCCTCGGGTAGCAGCTCGTACTCTGGGTGCACTAGTTCCAGCCCCATCGGCCCGCTCCGCACCTCGCCAAAGCAGCGCAATGTGCGGCCGCGCTGGAGGGTATCGCGCTGGGCGCCGGAGAAGTGAAAGAACCGCAGCAGAACGCTGCCGCTGCCATCAGCCACGTGGCACAGCAGATTGCGGCGTCCGCGGTAGACCACGTCTGCGAGCTCGATGTTTCCGCAGAGCATCGCCTCCTGGCCAGCCCGTAGGCTGCCGATCGGCGTGAGCCGGGTACGGTCCTGATAACGGAGTGGGAGGTGAAACAGCACGTCTTGCACCGTGTGTAGGCCCAGACGTCCCAGCTTCGCGGCAACTCTAGGTCCGACTCCCTTGAGCGCCGAGACCGGCTGCAGCTCGATGTCCATTGGATGAAAGAGACGGTATCTATTGGTCCTCGAGGACCATAATCGCATCCACCTCGACCGGTGCCCCTTTGGGCAGGTCGGCAACACCCACGGCGGCACGGGCCGGATAGGGCTTGCGGAAGTAATCGGCCATGACTTCGTTCACGACTGGAAAATTGGCGAGATCCGTGAGATAGACGTTAAGCTTCACAACCTGCTCCAGCCCTCCACCGGCAGCCCTGGCAACCGCTGCCAGATTCTCAAACACCCGGACGATCTGGCCACGGATGTTTCCAGTCTCAAGATCACCGCTGCCAGGGCGCAAAGGGATCTGTCCTGAAAGGTAAACGGTCGAACCGGCTTTCACTGCCTGCGAATACGTACCGATGGCCTGCGGAGCGTCATCGGTCTGGATTGTCTCTCTTTTCATTGGTCACCTCGATTGGAAATTGCCAAGGGCGTGGACAACAGTCCACGCGCGAGGCACGTCGGCACCATGGATTGCCCGAGTCCCTACCCTTTCATTCGGTTGATGCGTATGACAGATTCCTGGGAACGAATGCGGCGAATGATTTTGGCCAGATGCGCACGGTCGTGCACTTCGACCGTGAAGTCAATGGAGGCATTGAAACCGTCACGCTCCTCGATGGACACGGCATCGATGTTCGCATCCATATCGGCGATCGCCGCCGCTACCATGGCGAGAACACCGCGCTGGTTCTTGACCTCGACACGCAGACTGACCGGAAAAACGGTTTCGATATTGTTCTCCCAGCGAACGTCAATCCACTGCTCCGGATGCTTACGGTACTTAACCACGTTCGGACAGTCTTCGGTGTGAATGACAATGCCACGGCCCGCCGACAGGAAGCCGAGAATGGGATCACCCGGGATCGGGCGGCAACAACGTGCGAAAGTCACAACCACTCCCTCGGTGCCGCGGATCGCCAATCCGGGCAGTTTCTCGGCCGTCGTCCTGGCTTCCGCCGACGCCGGCAGCAACTGGCGCGCCACCACCGCGGCAAGCCGGTTCCCCAGCCCTATGTCAGCGAGAAGATCGTCCCAGCTGCGCGTCTTTAGTGTCCTCAGCAGGGAAGCCCTCTGCGCTTCATCTACGGCCGGCCGCTCGACGCCAGTCTCCTGCAAAGCCTTGTTGAGCAGGCGTTCACCGAGCTTTACCGACTCGCCGCGCTGCAGATTCTTGAGATAACTGCGAATATGGGCGCGCGCCTTGCCGGTCACGACGTAATCGAGCCACATCGGATTTGGGCGGCTCCATTTAGAAGTGATGATCTCGACATGATCACCATTGCGCAACGTGGTGCGCAGCGGCACCAGTTCGTGGTTGATCTTTGCACCGACACAGTTGTTGCCCACATCGGTGTGGACGTCATAGGCAAAGTCGACGACGGTCGCGCCACGCGGCAGCTTCCTGATATCGCCGTTAGGAGTAAATACATAGACTTCGTCAGGAAAAAGATCGACCTTCAGATGCTCCAGGAACTCGTTCGGGTTTCCAGCCTGCTGCTGGATCTCGAGAAGATCCTTGAGCCACTGCAGCGCATGCTTGTGAACCTGGGCACTGTGATCACCACTCTTGTAAAGCCAGTGCGCCGCAACACCCGCCTGCGCCACCCGGTGCATATCTTCCGTCCGGATCTGCACCTCAATCGACACACCGAAAGGGCCGAAAACCACCGTATGCAGCGACTGGTAACCATTGGCCTTCGGAATCGCGATGTAGTCCTTGAACCGTCCGGGTATGGGTTTGTACAGGTTATGGATGATGCCGAGCATTCGGTAGCAGGCATCCACCTTGTCGACGATGATGCGGAATGCATATACGTCGTAGACTTGCTCGAAAGTCAGGGATTTCTGGCGCATCTTTTTGTAGATGCTGTAAAGATTCTTCTCGCGCCCCGAGACCTCGGCCGCCAGACCCTCCTGCTTCAGCTGGTTCAGGATCGCGCCCCGAACCTTTTCGACAAGAGTCTTGCGGTTGCCGTGCCGCTTGCGTGTGGCTTCAGCAAGTACTCGGTAACGTAGCGGGTAAAGGTTGGCGAACCCCAGGTCTTCGAGCTCATGCGACCACTGGTGCATGCCGAGACGATTGGCAATGGGCGCGTAGATGTCCAGAGTTTCGTGCGCAATGTCGCGCCGCCGCTCCGGCGGCAGGGCTCCCAGAGTGCGCATGTTGTGCAGACGGTCGGCAAGCTTGATGAGAATCACCCGGATGTCTTGTGACATCGCGAGCAGCATCTTACGAAAATTCTCGGCCTGTTCTTCCTCCTTGGTCTTGAATTCTATCTGGCCGATCTTACTGACTCCGTCGACCAGTTCGGCGACATCCTTGCCGAAATCCGCAGCAACCTGTTCCTTCGCGGTAGGCGTGTCCTCGATCACGTCGTGCAGAATGGCAGCGATGATGCTTCTGCTGTCAAGATGCATCGACGCCAGAATGCGGGCGACTTCTAGGGGATGAAAAATGTACGGCTCACCGCTACGTCGGCGCTGCCCTTCATGCGCCTGGGCGCCAAACAGGTAGGCCCGGTAGACATCAGCGACTTCGGGGGCCGGTAGAAACGTCTCCAGCAGTACACATAGGTCTCCGATCTGGAACCTATCGCCCCTCGTCACTATGGACGCTTGATCAGGGAGAACTGGCGCCGCCTTCCTTTTCTGCAGGCGCAGCAGGCGCGACCGCGTCTGTCGCGATCTGCGCCGTAGTGTCGTCATCAGGTTCGTATGCAGCCTCCGGACCCTTCTCATCCAGGATAGCGTTTGTGACGAAGCCACCGGCAATCTCGCGCAGAGCCACAACGGTAGGCTTGTCGTTTTCGCGGCTTACACAGGGCTCAGCACCAAGCGCAAGCTGCCGGGCGCGTTTTGTAGCTACCAGAACCAGCTGGAAGCGGTTTTCCACATTCTCAAGACAATCCTCTACGGTAACTCTGGCCATGCTTCACCTCTATCTATGGAATCACCCTTCTATTCCGGAAGTCGCACGACGACCTCATCCCGCCCTGACTGCGCACAGGGCATGCGTGCATGCTCATAATGCCGGGAGAAACCGGAACAGACCGACTGCCGCAACGCCCGCTCCCCTGTGACGGTCGCCAGGTTACAGCCACACTTAACTGACATCTTACTGATAATTTGAGTATTTTTCTATTCGTCCCGTAAAAGGGCAGGAATATCGAGGGTTACCGGCCGAACATTGCCGAAATTGTTGTCCAGAATGGCCCGGATATCGGCCAGTGCTGCGGCAAAATCATCGTTTACCACGACATGATCGAACTCTTTGTAATGGCGCATTTCCGATGCGGCATTCCGCATCCGTCGCACTATGGTCTCGGGACTGTCCTGACCACGGCCGACCAGTCGCGCGTGAAGCGCTTCCCGGGAAGGGGGAAGCACAAAAACCGTGACCGCATCCGGAACGAGTTCCTTGATGCGCCGGGCACCCTGCCAGTCTATGTCCAAGACCACGTTCTTGCCGGCAGCCAGGAGATTTTCGATGGACTCCCGTGCCGTTCCGTAAGAGTTGCCAAAAACCCGCGCATGCTCGACGAACCGGTCTTCCTTGATCATGGCCGCAAACTGGTCCGCGGAAACAAAATAATAGTCCACTCCGTGTTGTTCCCCGGGGCGCGGCGCGCGTGTGGTATGGGACACCGAAATTGCAACGTTCGGGACGCTCGCTGCAAGTGCCTTGGCCAGGCTCGACTTGCCGGCCCCAGAGGGGGCGGACAGTATAAGAAGTATTCCGGGGTTCATAAATGAAGCGACCTACGAATCTAGCAACAATAGGAGCATCGTCAGCCGAAATTGGCGCGCCGTCGAGGGCAGGTGGCGACCAGACAAGTTGCCTTTGTTATGGCCCACGACAAGTCTCCTAAAAGTGCGTACTTATAAAAATTGACCAAACCGCCATATGGGCACACAAATGATTACCGGCCTAGTGTGCGACTTTATAAAACCGTGCGCAATGCACGGGCATAATAGCAGCCGCGTTTTTCTGCGGCTTTCCGGAGTGGGTGAGCTTTATGAAATGCAGTGAATTGCTACTCGATGTTCTGGACCTGTTCCCGCATCTGTTCAATCAAGACTTTCAGGTCCACCGCAGCGTTGGTAAGCCGCAAGTCCACCGCCTTGGATCCCAGGGTATTGGCTTCACGGTTGAATTCCTGCATCAGGAAATCCAGCCGCCGTCCGATTTGCCCTCCCTGATCCAGCACACGCCGCGCCTCCGAAAGATGAGCCGCGATCCGGTCGAGCTCTTCGTCAACATCGATCCGCTGGGCAAAAAGAACAATTTCCTGCTCGACCCGCGAGGCGTCAAGCTCCTTGCGCAGATCGGCTAGACGCGCAGTCAGCCGGTCGCGAAATTTCTGCACCACCTCCGGCAACCAGCCGCGCACCGCCTGCACGATGCCATCCATCGCGTCGAGCTTCTGCTCGATCACTCCGGAGAGGTGCGCCCCCTCGCGGCGACGGGTATCGATCATTTCGCTGACCGTCCGGTCGAGTAGCTGTAGGCTCTCACCTCCAAGCGCATCGGCATCAAGACCCGCACCACGCAGCGCACCCGGCCAATGCAAAATGTCGATCACACCTAACGGCCGGATGCTCGTGCTGTTCTCCTGAGCGACGCGCTCCAACTTGCGCCCCACACCAATTAGCTTGGAAACAAGCGCATCATTCGGGGCGAGTTCGGCCGAGGTCTCGTGCGCTTGGAACCGCAGAACGCAATCCACCTTGCCGCGGCCCAGGCGCTTGCCCAGCGACTCGCGCACCTGGGGTTCCAGAGCCCGCAACTCCTCCGGCAGGCGCACGGCGACCTCGAGGTAGCGGTGGTTCACTGATCGCAGCTCCCAGACGAGTTTGCCCCACTGCGTATCCTGGTCGCAGCGTGCGTATGCGGTCATGCTCAGCGCCATGGCGGTCCGACATCCTGTTACAGGTTGTGGGGATGTTAACTGGCCGCCCCGCTACCGTCCACCGCTGGAGCGGCTATATTAAAAGGCATACAGGCCGCATTTGGTCGCATGATTTGTTACCATCGCTGAGGCAAGTCCCGGAAAATCAAGATGAAGCGATTGGAAAATACCCTTGGCAAAGGGTACATCCTGAACAGATACCGCATTGAAAAAGCCATCGGCGGCGGCGGGTTCAGTCTTGTCTATCTGGCCACTTTTCTCGAGGATGGCCGGCGTGTTGCTGTAAAGGAATACCTGCCGAACGCCCAGGCCAGGCGCGTTGAGGACTCGCGGGTGGAGCCGTTGTCGGAAGGCCTTGCCGGCGCCTATCGACAGGGAATCAAGCGTTTTTTCGACGAAGCGAGCGCGCTGGCCAAAGTGAACCATCCGAACATCGTGCGAGTCGAGAACTTTTTCCGCGCCAACAACACCGTCTATATGGTCATGCGTTATGAACGCGGCAAAGACCTGCGCTGGTACATCAAACACAAATCCGGAAAACTCAGCGAGCGATTCATCCGAACGGTGTTTCCACAGCTGCTGTTCGGCATGCGCGAACTCCATAACAACCGCCTGTTACACCTGGACATCAAGCCGGCGAATATCTTCCTGCGTCCTGGCGGCAAGCCTTTGTTGCTCGACTTCGGCGCAGCGCGGGCGTCGGTTGCCGGAAGCAAGCCGAGCGGTCCACAAACCCTGACCGTGGGCTATGCCCCAATCGAACAGCACATGGGTGGCCACCTCGGCCCGTGGACCGACATGTACGCTATTGGCGCTTCGATGTGGGCATGCATCAGTGGCAAGCCTCCACTGGCGTCTACCCAGCGGGCGATCAAGGACACGTACAAGCCGGCCGTGCGTGCGTTCGCTCGCCTTTATTCACCTCAGCTGCTGGAGGCGATCGACTGGTGCCTGGAGATGAACCAGCTGGAGCGCCCGCAAAGCGCCCAGGAGTTGCTGGACATCCTGAACCCGATGAAGACTGCCGAAGCTGGGCCGGAATCGGCCGAGACTTTTTGGACGTTCCGTTTGCCTTGGAGGAAAAGCTAGCCGCCATGCACTTCCAGTTGGCACATCACAGCCTCAAGGGATCGCGGCCGACGAACCAGGATCGCATCGCCTATGCCGAACGCGACAATGGCGTGCTGATGGTCCTGGCCGATGGGCTGGGCGGTTATGACGGTGGGGCGCTGGCGGCGGAGATCCTCACCCAGTCCATCGTGCGTGCGTTCCAGTCGGTCAGGCAACCCGTCATCGACAAGCCGTCCGCTTTTCTCGCCCTTGCAATCATGCAGGCGCACAATGCAATCCTCAAAAGTGGACGTGCCCATGTTCCGCCCATATCGCCACGCACAACCTGCGTTGTGTGTCTGGTGCAGCGTGGCTACGCCTATTGGGCGCACGTGGGCGACAGTCGCCTCTATCATTTCCACGACACCAATCTGTTGCAGCGCACCTTCGACCACAGCACTACCGAGCAGATGCATCTCGACGGTCTGCTGAGCGAGGACGAAATGCGACTGCACCCAGAGAAGGGCCATTTGCTGAAATGCGTAGGTGGACCACGCAAGCCCACGATCAGCCTCGGAGGAGAGACCGCACTCAATTCCGGCGACACGCTCTTGCTGTGCTCCGATGGACTGTGGCAGGCGTTGCGCCCCAACGAACTCGCGCGCTTCCTCGCGTTCGATTCGCTGGATGAGGGCGTCGAAGAAATGCTGCTAACGGCGGAGGGCAAGATGAAGAAAGCCTGCGACAACCTGAGCGCCATCGGATTGCGTTGGGAGGAAGACCTGACCAGCGAGTTGCCACTGCAGACCGTGAAAGTGAAGGAAACCAGCCAAGATGCGTTGTGGAACGATGCCTGCCGGAAAAGTGTGGACCAAAGGCGGAGGCCCGCAGACCTGGTTACACCTTCCCACGGCAAAGGAAAGCCTCTCGACGTGGCGATTCAAGAACTCGAAGACTTTGTCAAGCAATTCGAACCCAAACGCGGCCGGGACCGTTGAGTCGCACCTCCCTACGCAACCAGTTGCCTGGCAGCACGCCGATTCCTGTACAATGCGCATCCGAAAAACAACGATCCCTTCGAGCTCATGAGACCTAGCGGCCGCGCACCACACGAACTCCGCAATATTCGATTTACCCGCCAATATACGCGCCATGCGGAAGGCTCGGTGCTGGTCGAGTTCGGTGACACCAAGGTCATCTGCAATGTAAGCGTCGACGAGAAAGTGCCGGCCTTCCTAAAGGGAAAGGGACAGGGCTGGATCACCGCCGAGTACGGAATGCTGCCGCGCTCAACCGGTAGTCGCATGGCACGCGAGGCGGCGCAAGGCCGGCAGGGTGGACGCACGCAGGAGATCCAGCGCCTAATCGGTCGCTCGCTGCGCGCTGCGGTCGATCTCAGACAGCTTGGTGATCGCACCCTGACTGTGGACTGCGACGTGATTCAGGCAGACGGCGGAACACGCACAGCGTCGATAACAGGCGCCTGCGTCGCTCTGCATGATGCGGTCGCGCGCCTACGCGCGAAAGGTGTCCTGCAGGGAAACCCGATCCTCCACCTCGTCGCTTCCGTTTCGGTCGGCATCCATGGAGGCCATGCGGTGCTTGATCTCGACTATGCGGAAGACTCCTCAGCTGCGACCGACATGAATGTTGTCATGAATGATACCGGACAGTTCATTGAGGTCCAGGGCACAGCCGAGGGCGAGGCTTTCAGTCGCGACGAACTTCTCACCATGACCGAACTTGCCGCGCGCGGCATACGGCAACTGATTGAACTTCAACGTACCGTGCTCGGATTGCCTGCGTGAACCACCGACCCATGCACAGGATCGTGCTGGCCAGCAATAATCCCGGCAAAGTACGGGAATTCTCTGGGCTGCTCTCAGATTTGCATTACGAGATTCTGCCCCAGACCCAATTTGGGGTTCCGGAGGCCGAGGAAACCGGCCTGACTTTTGTTGAAAACGCGCTTATCAAGGCGCGCAACGCCGCGAAGCACAGCGCTTTGCCGGCGATCGCCGACGACTCAGGCCTTGAGGTAGACGTCCTGGGAGGCGCCCCAGGCATCTACTCGGCGCGCTACGCCGGGCCTGTATCGAACGACCGCCGCAATCTCGAGAAGCTGCTGGCCGACCTGGCGGGGGTTGCGGAACCGCAACGCACTGCTCGTTTCCAGTGCGTGCTTGTATTCCTGCGACATGAACGCGATCCAATGCCGCTGATCTGTCATGGAACATGGGAAGGACGCATCCTGCAACAGGCTCGAGGAAGCAGCGGTTTCGGTTACGACCCAGTGTTTTACGTCCCCACCCACGGCTGCTCGGCAGCCGAGCTCCCGCCCGAAGTCAAAAATGCATTGAGCCATCGCGGACAGGCGCTGCGGCAATTGCTGGCGGCGCTCAACCGTGTCCGAATTGAATGCGCCACCCAGACGCAATGATGGATCGGTTGACGGCACGACCGCGGGAGGCCGTGGCACCGGCGGCAGCCGCGGACTGAATTTATGCATCATGGTTTTCGCTGGCGTCTGAAAGTCGCCCTCGCCTTTGCAGTCGTCTACCTAGTGTGGGGTTCGACCTATCTTGCTATCCGCATCGGGGTGGAAACCCTGCCACCGCTGTTGTTCGCCGGCATCAGGTTTCTGGTTGCGGGAGTCATCCTGGCTGTCTTTGCACGTCTCAGCGGCCAGAACTTTCCGCGGGCTCCGGGTGAATGGCGCACTGTTTTCGTGGTGGGGATCTTGCTGCTGGCCTGCGCAAACGGACTCGTCGCCTGGGGAGAACAATGGGTTCCATCCAACCAGGCAGCGTTGATCGCCGCTACCACGGCATTGTGGCTTTCCGGTCTGGGTGCACTTGGAGCTGGAGGACAACGCCTGGGATTGCGTTCCGCTTTCGGCCTGGCGGTCGGTTTCGGCGGCGTCATACTGCTGCTCGCACCACGCAGCGGTTTTGTGCCGGACCGGTTTTCAGGCCAGCTTGCCATCTTGGTTGCAGGACTCTCGTGGGCAAGTGGGTCCATCTATATGAAGCGCAGGAAGCCCGCCACGCCACCGTTGATGTCTGCCGCCCTGCAGTCCCTGGCCGCAGGTACCCTACTGTGCGCGGCAGCTTTGCTGCTGGGCGAGGCCGGAGGATGGACGTGGAACGCAAAGGCAGCCCTGGCATTGGCTTATCTGGTCGTTTTCGGCTCCTGTTTTGCCTACGCCGCCTACATGTGGCTGCTGCATACCGTTAGCCCCGCAGCGCTAAGCACCTATGCGTATGTCAATCCGGCGGTGGCGGCGGTTCTCGGCTGGTGGATACTCAACGAATCGCTCGGACCCTATCAGGTCGCCGGGATGGTCATTATCCTATGCGCGGTGTTGCTCGTAAGTACCGCCAGACCAGCAGTGGCGGCCTGACACCGGCCACTACCAAGCCTGGTGCCACATCGATGACGGCGATGCGGACCTTGGCACGTCATACCCTGGGCAGATCCCGGCAAAAAGCTGCTTACAGCAAGCCTCTGTGAGGTTACCGAATTAAGCTGCCGCAGAAACGCGGTGGTACAATTTCCACCGTCGTTCATTCGAAAGGTTATCGATATTGCGCATTTCCGTGCCGCCGCTGTCGCTTTACGTCCACCTACCTTGGTGCGTGAAAAAGTGCCCATATTGCGACTTCAACTCGCACAGCCTGGGCACGACCACCGGCAAGTACAACCACGTCCCGGAAGACCGCTATATCGAGGCGTTGATCGCCGACCTTGATCATGACCTGCACAGGGTATCGGGACGCACGGTTCGCAGCATTTTCATCGGCGGTGGCACCCCAAGCCTGTTTTCACCGAGCGCCATCGACCGTCTGCTCGCCGGGATACGTGCACGCCTGCCACTGCTTCCAGAGGCGGAAATCACCCTGGAGGCAAATCCCGGCGCCATCGAGGAACGGCATTTTGCTGGATACCGCACCGCCGGCGTAAATCGCTTGTCACTCGGCATTCAGAGCTTCGATCCCGTTCTACTACGCGCGTTGGGCCGGATTCACGGCTGCGACGAAGCGCTGCGCGCGGTCGAAGCGGCACGCCAAGGCGGTTTCGACAACCTCAACCTGGACCTGATGTACGGCTTGCCGGGACAGAGTGTCGAATCGGCACTGTGCGATACGGATACCGCTCTTGCCCTGCGGCCCGCGCATCTGTCAATTTACCAGCTGACCATTGAGCCCAACACGCTATTCCACGCAAACCCGCCGCAACTTCCCGACGAAGACGAAATCGCTGCCATGCAACAGGCGTTACAGATGCGCGTTTACGATGAAGGTTACTGTCATTACGAGGTTTCCGCTTATGCCCTCGTGGGGCACGAGTGTCGCCATAACCTCAACTACTGGCGCTTCGGGGACTACCTAGGCATTGGGGCAGGAGCGCACGCCAAGATCACTGACGCGGCCGGCATTGGGCGCCTGTGGAAAGTGAAGCACCCTGACGATTACATTCGGGGCGCCGGAACGCCAGCGGCCATAGGCGGCGAGCAGCGCCTCTCGCCCGAGGAAAGCGCCTTCGAATTCATGCTTAACGCGCTGCGACTGCAGGGCGGCATTCAGGGCGCGCTGTTCACGGAACATACGGGTCTGCCGCTTTCTGCAGTCGAGAAACCCCTGCGCGAAGCCGAAGATAAGGGCTTGATCCGCCGGTCCGGCGACTCCTTGTGTCCGACTGAGTTGGGCCGGCGCTTCCTCAATGATCTGGTCGCTCTGTTTCTTCCCGCCGCCTCCGATGGTGCACAGACGCCACGCGAAGCAGCAGGCAGGACCACACGGGGGTAGCGACTGGCTGCCGAATTGATCTCTCGGCCGATCCCGGTAACGTCGAAGCGATACGCCGAATGCAATGACTGCGCCGTTGTGTCATCCATGATGCGCAGAAATCTTCCCGCCCGCTTTCGGATTGCACGCAATTCAACACACCAACGGCGCAAGCTGGACAAGCGGCTTGGCCAACAACATCCGGTTCGCGCCAACGGCTCCAGGGTTTGTGTTCCTCATTCGCGTCACCCCCTTTAAGACTCCTGAACACTGGGCTGCGGTTCGTCGTAGTCTGCCGGCCCCACACATTGCCAAAATCTGACGCGTATGTAGGTGGCGCAGCTGCTCGCGCCACCTCTACTCGGTGAACCGTCTCGCCTCCTGCGGCTACGGGAAATGCGAAAACTGGCGCCTGGAATTAGCCTGCGGCTGCATGGGTTGGCGAATCCAGTTACAATACTTCGATCCGGAAATGGTCACCGTGACCAGTTCTGTACTGGTCCTCAGCTACAGTGCTGGGCAGTGGCCGCAGACACCACGCGATCGGACCACTGGCCGGGTTGGCACGGACCACGCCGCCCTGCAATCCGGGGATGGCTCAAGACGCGCATGGGCCGCATTTCACTCGGGCGCCTAAAGCACGGATTCAAGGTACGACGTTGTTGCCCAAGACGGGGGATCACGATGCTGTGGCTTAAGGCCCTGCACATCATCTTCATGGTGACCTGGTTTGCAGGTCTTTTTTATCTGCCCAGGCTTTTTGTTTACCACGCGATGGCTGACGACACCACCAGCCGCGAGCGCTTCAAGATCATGGAACGCAAGCTCTACTACGGGATCATGACGCCCGGAGCAGTATTGACCATCCTGTTCGGGATGTGGATGTGGCTGGGCTATGGGTTCCATGGGCTATGGCTTGATATCAAGATCACCCTGGTCGCCATTCTCGTTGGGTTCCATATCTATTGCGGTAAGCTGCTTGTTGATTTTCGTCATGACCGTAACCGTCACGGACATGTATTTTACCGGTGGCTCAATGAGCTTCCGGCGTTGATTCTGGTTGCGGTGGTCATCCTGGTGGTGGTTAAGCCGATCTGACCCACGCCATACCGCTATTGAATTTGGCGCTGAACGGCTCCAAATTTAAACGTCGAATACTGCGAATAAATAATAATAACTGGTCTACAGGGATGGATGAGGCTGTCGACTCAGGAGAGGGTAATGCAAATCAAACTGGCTCTGTCCTTGGTGCTTGCGACCTGTAGCCTCAGCGTTGCCACAGCGGAAGGCGTGACTACTCTTGATCAGGCTGTCCGTTATGGCCTGCGTCACAATCTCGAGCTCAAGGCAAGCGGCGAACAGGCGCGCAGCGCACGTGCCCGGCTCGGCGTCGCCCGGGCAGGCCGCTTTCCGCAACTCAATGCGCGTTACCTCGTACAGCGCAGCGACAATCCGCTGAATGCGTTTGCCGACAAGCTGAACACCCGCTCGGTAAACCCGGCTACGGATTTCAGCGCCAGCGCTTTGAACGACCCCGGCGCCAGTACCGTGAATGCCACCGAGATAGCAGTGCAGCTGCCGATCTATACCGGCGGCAAGCTCAGCGCCGCAATCCGCGGTGCGCGGTATCACGAGCAGGCCGCAGACTTAAACTTGGACCGCATGCGCCAGCAGACCGTATTCCGGATAATGCGCGCCTACTACGTGGCGCAGGCTGCCATCCATGGCGGGCAAATAGCCGCCGACGCGGTGGCCGCCGCCCGCGAGCATGTCGAAACCACCCGGCGGCTGGTGCGTGAAGGCCGCATCGTGGTGTCTGATCGCATGACCGCGGAGCTCAATCTCGCAGCCGTCGAGAGCGCGAGCGAACAGGCTATCAATCGTGCACGCTTGGCACTGGACCAGTTGAAGCTGGCCATGGGCATGTCAGTCGACGAACATATCGATCTCCCTCCGTGGCAAGAAGTTGTTGTCCGGCCCCTGGATCCGCTGTCGGTGCTGGAACAGCGGGCACTCGCCACACGCACGGACCTCGCGGCAGCGCGCTCCATGACTTCCGCCGGCCGCGCCGGCATCGACGAGGCGCACGCTGCATTCAAACCTCAGGTCAGTCTCATTGCCAGCAGCGACTGGTACAGCCGCCACTTCGGCTTCGCCGCCAATTCCCAGAGCATCATGGGCGTAGTTAGCATGAACCTGTTCAGCGGCAACCGCGACACCCATGAGCTGGCCGCGGCGCGTAATCGGGAAACCGAATCGGAACTGCGCGTGATGGGCCTGGAGCAGGTGATCCTCAACCAGGTACGCGCCGCCTACTACAACCTCAAAGAGGCTATGGCGCGGCGCAAGATCGCGATGGCAAACGTCTCCAGGGCGCGTGCGACAGTGCGTCTAGTCAAGGAGCGCTATGGCGAGGGTCGCACGATTCTGCTTGACGTGCTTAGCGCGGAGCAGCTACTGGTATCGGCTCGCAACGAAAAACTCGCCTCGTCGCTGGATCTGGCAACAAACCAGACCGCCCTGCGGCTGGCCGAGGGCACTCTAGCCCCGCCGCAATGATCACGCCATAGGAGCCTGACAATGGGGCATAGAACCACGCGGCCAAGGACAGCATCGGTGCTGCTGTTTTTGCTGATGCTCGGCGCCTGTGGCGGGAAACCGCCGTTGCCGACGCCACCGTTGGTGCTGCCGCCGCTGGAGCGCCCGGTCATCAGGCTACAGCACTCGCCTTCCGCCGCGACCCCGGTATTGATTCCGGCTGCCGCAGCAGTCGTCTTTGGCGGCCTTCCCGGGGTTTTTGTCCTGCGCGATGGCCTCGCACGTTTCCGCATGGTCAAGATCGGGAAGCCCCGTGGCGATCGTCTTCAGATGCTGAGCGGCCTGTCAGGCAACGAGACCCTGATCCTAGGGAATCTCTCGGATGTGCATGATGGCAGTCCGATCACGGTGCTCCAAAAGTAGATCATGAGAAGGGGGAATCGTGGCCGAACCGACGAATCAGAATAGGCAGGGAGACGAACCGCGCCGAATGAACGTCGCCGGACGCATCACGAGTTACTTCGTCGACAGCAAAGTGACTATCCTCATTTTCGTCGTTGCCGTGCTTGCCGGCATCCTGGCACTCTACGTGACCCCGCGCGAGGAGAATCCGCAGATTGTCGTTCCGGCGGCCAACATCATCGTCACCAAGCCCGGCGCCTCCCCCAAAGAGGTCGAGCAGCTGATCATCAAGCCGTTGGAGTCGATCCTTCATGGCCTTACCGGCGTTGACCGCACCTACGGCATCGCGATGGATTCCATGGGCATTGTGACAGTCCGATTCTACGTCGGGCAGAACCGCGAAGCCTCGATGGTCAGACTTTACGACCGGATAATGAGCAATCTCGACCGCATGCCACCCGGCACCAACCTGCCGCTGGTCAAGCCCGTGAATGTGGACAACGTGCCGATAATGACCGTTACGCTTTCGTCTGCCACCATGGACGACTACCACCTGCGGCGCGTTGCCGATGATGTGCTCGAACACCTGCGGCGAGTCAAGGGGACTTCGCTGACGTACCTTCTCGGTGGGCGCAGCCGGCAGATCAATGTCAATTTCGATCTGGGCCGCATGCATCACTACAACGTCAGCCTGCTCGACATCCGGCGAGTGCTCGAAGCAACCAATGTCGACATTCCATCCGGCGCACTGGTTAACAATGGCACGGTGAGCACGGTCATCGCCGGTGGCATGCTGCGCAATGCCTCCGAGGTGCGCAACCTGGTCGTGTCGCTTTATGCCCATAGACCGGTTTATCTCAAGGATATTGCGACTATCACCGATGGTCCCGGCGACATCAAGTACGTGCACCGCATCGGATATGGGCCGTCTTACACCGGCGTGCGCAGTCCGGACTTTGAGGAGCCTGCGGTCACGATCGCGATCGCCAAGCGTAAGGGTACCAATGCCGTGACGGTGGCAGCCGGCGTTTTGGCCGAACTTCACCATATACGCCCGCTGCTTATCCCTCCCGGCGTCCATGTAGATATCACTCGCGACGATGGCAGGCGTGCAGATGAGGCGGTCAATACCCTGATTGAGCATCTGACGATTGCAATTGTGACGGTCGTGCTATTGCTCGTCGTGTTTCTCGGGTGGCGCGCCGCGAGCATCGTCACCATCACTATTCCCTTGATCTTGTTCATCACGCTGGCGGTCGGCATGGCTGTCGGACAGAGCATCAACCGCATCACGCTGTTTGCCCTGATTCTGTCACTCGGCCTGATGGTGGACGACTCGATCGTGGTCATCGAGAACATATTCCGACACTATAGTAAGAAGGGCGCCGACCGCCTCACCGGAGCGGTGAGCGCCGTCAACGAGATAGGGCGCCCCACCAATCTGGCGACGTTCACGGTGATACTCGCCTTTCTGCCGATGTTTTGGGTCCAAGGAATGATGGGACCATACATGGCGCCCATTCCGTTCAATGTTCCCGTTGCTATGATCACGTCGCTGGCCATCGCCTACTCGGTGGCGCCATGGGCAGCATACCGCTGGCTGCGCCTCAGACCCCTGCAGCACGTCGAGGAGCACGTGCCGGGATGGTTGGAACGCGGCTACGCGACAGTGATGGGCAGGCTGCTTGCCAGCCGCCGGCTGCGCCTCGGGTTTTTTTTGGGCATCACGCTTCTCATGGCGCTGGTGCTGGCCATGCCGGCGTTCAAACTGGTGCTGTTCAAGATGCTCCCCAATAACAACACCGACACATTCAATATAACGGTCGACATGCCGGCCGGGACAGCGTTGGAACCGACCGATCGTGTGGTGCGGAGAATCGGTGACATTCTGCGCACGGTACCTGACGTCACAAACTACGAATCGACGGTGGGAAGGCCTGGAGTCATTGACTTCAACGGCCTGCTGCGTGGCTCGAGCGTCAAGAAAGGCCCGCAGTATGCCGAGGTGCGCGTCAACCTGAAGGACAAGCGTGCGCGCAGCGAAACCTCGGTTGAAATCGTTCATTCGTTGCGGCCGGCAATCTCCAGGCTGGAAGCGAGGACCGGAGCCAACATCAAGCTGGTTGAGGAGCCGCCGGGACCGCCGGTGCGCGCCACGATATTGGCGGAAATCTATGGGCCCAGTTACCGCAAACTAAGGCAGATCGCTAAGGAAGTGCGCTATGACGTGTTTGCCAAGACCAAGGATGTGGTCGATATCGATGACAGCAACACCGCGGATACAATGCAGTACCGCATCGTGGTCGATCACAGGAAGGCGGCGCTCGCAGGCATTCTACCCGTGGAGGTCGCGCAAACGCTGCAGGCGTTTCTTGGTGGTTACAACGCCGGCGCGGTGCATATCGCCAAGGAAAAGGAGCCGGTCCTTATTCATTTCCAGATCCCGGTCCCGGACCGGGTCTTGCCGTCCGATCTTCGCAACATCTTTTTTACCAACCCGGCAGGCAATGAGATTTCGTTGGGTAATATCGCGCAGATCCGGCCAGTACAGGCGCCCAAGCCGATCCTTTTCCAGGATCAGCGCCCAGTCGTGTATGTGACGGGAGAGATGGGGACCGGCAGTCCGGTGTATGCGGTTTTGCACATGTGGCAGTATCTGCGCACCCACCGTCTTGCGGACGGAGTGAAACTTAAGCAGGACTTCATGTCCTATCCAGCGACGACCAGCTACGGTCTTCGCTGGGGCGGAGAGATGCGCCTTACGCTGGACGTGTTTCGCGATCTGGGCGGGGCATTTGCGGTGGCGATCATTCTGATCTACGTCATTCTCGTCGCCTACTATCGCTCGTTTGCGACGCCGCTCATCGTGATGGGCGCGATACCGCTGACGATCATTGGCGTGTTTCCGGGACATGCGATCATGGATCTGATTGAAGGGCACTATTACTTCACCGCCACGTCCATGATCGGGGTAATCGCACTTGCCGGCATTGTCGTGCGCAATTCGCTGCTGCTTATCGATTTCATCCTGGACTTCCGCCGTGCCGGGCACGGTCTGCGCGAAGCTGTGCTTCAGGCCGGCATCACTCGGATGCGGCCGATTTTGCTGACTGCACTCGCGATCATCCTGGGTACGGCAGCCATGGTGACAGACCCGGTCTTCGGAGGTCTGGCCGTCTCGCTCATTTCAGGCACCTTTGCCTCGACCGTGTTGACGCTGTTCGTCATTCCCCTCGTGTACTATATGTACGAGCGGCGGCAGGAAGCCAAGACCGCGTCCGGCAACGCATAATCGGTCCACCCGCACCCCGGGGCAAACCGAGAACCCTGCGGTGGCACCCGGCGTGGCTGGCCCGGGGACATGGCACCGCAACGGCCGGTAATGTCAGCGGCTCTGTGACTCGCTTAGAATCGGGTGGCTGGCTGTAGCAGGCTTGCTCACCAAGTCAGCATAAGAGCGAGGCTCGGATGTCCAGGGAAGGCTGGCATTATACAAGCGGAGGGAGCCGTGCAACGCTGCCGCGATACCCTCAACAGACGCTCGCGGCTGCTCGAAGCTCCGGCGATCGGACCCTCCACCACCGCGCTGGCAGCACCTGACCCACCGACGCTTAAGTTTTGCATGGGGTTGGCGCTTCGCGTCCAGAACCATTAATTCCCTGGTTCGACTGAACTTTTCCGCCACCCATCACGCCAAAGTCGCATCCGCCGGCGGATGCTACCGGGCTGTTCGAACAGGCCTCTGTGGTATCCGGACGCGTTTAAACAGACCTTGTTCGACCTGCCTGAGGAATATCGGAAACATTTTCCGCCACTGTTGTGCTCACGCAAGTCGACGCATACCCAAAATATGCCTACGGGGCTTTGAAC
>VFSW01001819.1_pt1 | contig 32296 bp, 29 predicted proteins | sample 5358111 | NCBI WGS metagenome assembly VFSW01 (sample SAMN11554181, study PRJNA540505) | mine drainage metagenome | isolation source: sediment from site ElyBrook_90M | place: USA: Ely Copper Mine, Vershire, VT | collected 2017
CGCATTCGCGATTGTGGACCGTGGAGCCGCATGTTTTGAATACGGAATTGGTCTAGGAGCAATACGCATAATCCTATGGGCTGATCGAGCGCGCAAAGGCTTAAGCTCGATGCCATGATGCATTGGCCCGTGATCGAGAAGACGGCTGAGGCGTACCGCGTTGCGCCGCATATGCGCGACTACTCTGCGGCGCGTGCGCAGTTCTCCTGGGATGCGGTCGCGCGCGCGCTGCCGCGCATGCCGGATGGCGGTTTCAATATTGCGCATCTCGCCGTCGATCGGCATGCGGACGGGCCGCTGGCGCCGCATTGTGCGCTGCGTTTCCTCGCGCGCGGCGCGGCGCCCCGCGAATATAGCTATCGAGACCTACGCGCGGCGGCCGACCGTTTTGCCCAGACCCTGTCGAAGCTCGGCATCGGCCGCGGCGATCGGGTTGCGACGCTGGCAGGCCGCATCCCCGAACTCTACATTGCCGCGCTCGGCACGCTGAAGGCCGGCGCCGTCTATTTGCCGCTGTTCTCCGCCTTCGGTCCCGAGCCCCTCGAGACGCGGCTCTCGTTGAGCGGCGCGCGGACTTTGGTGACGACCGACGTTCTGTACCGGCGCAAAGTCGAAGCGATCCGCGCACGCCTGCCGGCGCTCGAGCATGTGCTGGTCGTGCGCACGGGAAGCGGCCCGCTGCCCGCGAACACCCATGACTTCGCGGCGCTCGCGGCAGAGGCACCAGCCGGGTTCGCGACCGTTGCCACGCTGCCTTCGGACCTCGCGCTGCTGCATTTCACGAGCGGCACGACCGGCAAGCCCAAGGGCGTCTTGCACAGTCACAGCGCCGTGGTGGTGCACGAAGCCACCGCGCGCTACGCGCTCGACCTGCATGATGCGGACGTTTACTGGTGCACGGCCGATCCCGGCTGGGTCACCGGCGTCTCCTACGGAATCATCGCGCCGTTGGTATGCGGGGTGACGACGATCGTCGACTGCGAGGATTTCGACGTCGAACGCTGGTATGCGATCCTCGCGGAAGAGTCGATTTCCGTCTGGTACACGGCGCCGACCGCGATTCGGATGTTGATGAAGGCGGGTCTCGAAGCTGCGCGCGCGCGGCGCTATCCGGCGCTGCGCTTCCTCGCGAGCGTCGGCGAACCCTTGAATCCCGAAGGCGTACTGTGGGGCCTCGAGGCCTTCGGCCTGCCGTTCCACGACAACTGGTGGCAGACCGAGACCGGCGGCATCATGATCGCCAACTACGCCGCGATGGACATCCGCCCGGGCTCGATGGGAAAGCCGGTTCCCGGCATCGACGCCGCAATCGTGGTGCGCGAGGCGAACGGCGGCGTGAAGCCCGTCGACGATCCGGACCAGGTCGGCGAGCTCGCGCTGCGCAGCGGTTGGCCGTCGATGTTCCGCGGCTACTTGAACGAGGATGAGCGCTATCGCCGCTGCTTCGCCGGCGATTGGTATCTGTCGGGCGATCTTGCCAAACGCGACGCCGACGGTTACTTCTGGTTCATCGGCCGTTCGGACGACGTGATCAAGAGCTCCGGACATCTGATCAGTCCGTTCGAGGTCGAGTCGGCGCTTCTATCGCATGCGGCGGTCGCACAGGCGGGCGTCATCGGCGTGCCGGACCCGATCATGGGAGAAGCCGTGAAGGCGTTCGTGGAGCTGAAGCCCGGGAATGCGGCGGACGCCGCACTCAACAAGCAACTGATGGGGCACGCACGCAAGCTCCTCGGCACCGCGGTCGCCCCGCGCGAAATCGCGTTCATCGAGAGTCTGCCGCGCACGCGCAGCGGCAAGATCATGCGGCGGCTTCTCAAGGCGCGCGAACTTGGAACCGCGGAAGGCGACCTGTCGACGCTCGAGGGCGCCGAGTGAGCGCCGCACCGGCCGAAATCGGCCGAGAGCGCGTATTGGAGCGCCTCAAGGCGATGCTGCGCATCCGCCGGTTCGAAGATCGCTGCGCCGAGCTCTACGGCAAGGGATTCATCCGCGGCTACCTTCATCTGTACAACGGCGAAGAAGCGGTCGGGGTCGGCGTCATGCAGGCGCTCGAACCGGACGACGCCGTGGTATCGACCTACCGCGAGCACGGCCATGCGCTCGCCCGCGGCGTGCCGATGAATGCGCTGATGGCGGAACTGTTCGGCAAGCTCGCCGGCTGCAGCCGCGGGCGCGGCGGATCGATGCACATCTTCGACGTGTCGAGGCGCTTCTACGGCGGCAATGCGATCGTCGGCGGCGGCATTCCGCTTGCGGTCGGCCTTGCGCTCGCGCAGAAATTGCGCGGCACGCGCTCGCTGGCGGCCTGCTTTTTCGGCGAAGGCGCCGCCGCCGAGGGCGAATTCCACGAATCCCTTAACCTTGCCGCGCTGTGGAAGCTGCCGGTCCTGTTCCTGTGCGAGAACAACCTGTACGCGATGGGCACCGCACTCGATCGCGCCGAATCGCAGACCGACATCCATCTCAAGGCGGCGGGCTTCCGCATCCCGTCGTTCGCGGTCGACGGCATGGACGTACTCGCCGTCGAAGATGCCGCGCGCGGCGCGGCGGCCCGCATTCGGGCGGGCGGCGGCCCGGAATTCCTCGAACTGAAGACCTATCGCTTTCGCGCGCACTCGATGTTCGATTCCCAGCTGTACCGCACCAAGGAAGAGGTGGAGAGCTGGCGGCGGCGCGGCCCGCTGATCGGCTTCACGCAAAAATTCAAGGAGCGCGGCTTGATGAGCGAGGACGATTATCTGCGCCTCGAGCGCGAGGCGGACCAGGAAGTCGACGCGGCGGTCGCATTCGCGCAAGCCGCCGACTGGGAGCCCGTTGATCAATTGATGCGCTTCGTCTACGCGGAGCGCGGCGCCGCATGAGCGCCTCCGCCCTGCAGCCGGCCGCGACGACTTACCGTGACGCGATCCGCGAGGCCTTGCGCGACGCGTTGCGCGCCGATCCGCGCGTGTTCCTGATGGGCGAGGATGTCGGCCGCTACGGCGGCAGCTATGCCGTCAGCAAGGGGCTGCTCGAGGAATTCGGCGAGGAGCGCATCCGCGATACGCCGCTGTCGGAATCCGCGTTCGTCGGCGCGGGCATAGGCGCCGCGATCGGCGGACTGCGGCCGATCGTCGAGATCATGACCTGCAACTTCAGCCTCCTCGCGCTCGACCAGATCGTGAACAACGCGGCGACGCTGTGCCACATGTCGGGCGGCCAGTGTCCCGTGCCGGTCGTGATACGCATGGCGACCGGCGCGGGCCGCCAGCTCGCCGCGCAGCATTCGCACAGCTTCGAGGGCTGGTATGCGCATATTCCCGGCATCCGCATCGTCGCGCCGGCGACGCTCGAGGATGCGCGCGGCATGCTCGCCGCCGCGCTGCGCTGCCCGGATCCTGTGCTGATCTTCGAGCACGTCGCGCTCTACAACATGGAAGGCGCATTGTCGGACGAGTGGCCGCAGGCGGACATCGAGCGCGCAAAGTTGCGGCGCGCCGGACGCGACGTCGCGCTCCTAACCTATGGCGCGAGTCTATATAAGTGTCTCGCCGCGGCGGCAAGCCTCGCGCCGCTCGGCATCGAGGCCGAAGTCCTGGACTTGCGCAGCTTAAGACCCCTCGACGATGCGGCGATTTTCGCGTCGGTGCGCAAGACCCGCCGCGCCGTGATCGTCGACGAAGGCTGGCGCAGCGGCAGTCTGTCGGCGGAAATATCCGCGCGCATCATGGAACAGTGCTTCTACGATCTGGATGCGCCCGTCGGGCGCGTCTGCACCGCCGAGGCGCCGATCCCCTACCCGAAGCATCTCGAGGACGCCGCCTTGCCCCAGGCCGAGACCGTCGCCTCCGCGGTGCGCGCGATGTTCGGGAAATGAGCGTCGAATTTCGCCTGCCGTCGTTGGGCGCCGACATGGAATACGCGACCCTCGTCGAATGGAAGGTCGCGCCGGGCGACGTGATCAAGCGCGGCGACGTCATCGCCGTCGTCGAGACCGACAAGGGCGCGATAGATCTCGAGATTTTCGAATCCGGCAAAATCGAGAAACTCCTCGTATCGCCCGGCGTGCGCATGCGGGTCGGCGATGCGCTCGCGCTGCTCGAGGGCGAGCCTGGCCGGCTGAAAATCTCGCCGGCGGCGCGGGCGCGCGCCGCGGCCCTGCATCTCGTGCCGGATGCGGTCGCCGGCAGCGGCCCCGGCGGCGCGATCACCCTCGACGACATCGAGCGGGCCGGGCGCGTCACGGCGCCGAGCGCGCCGAGCGCGCCGGTTGCGCCGGCTGCGCCGGCCGCGCCTCCGCTCCGGGACCTGCGCTCCGTGATCGCCTCTGCGATGGCGCGTTCCAAGCGAGAGATCCCGCATTACTATCTGTCGGCCGCGGTGGACTACGCCGCGGCGCGCGCATGGTTGGATGCGCACAACGCGAACGTGGCCGTAACCCTACGCATGCTGCCGGTGGTGCCGCTGTTGCGCGCGGTGATCGTCGCCGCCGCGGACGTCGGCGGCTTCAACGGTCATTACGAGGACGGCGAATTCAAGCCGAGCACCGCGGTTCATCTCGGCGTCGCCATTGCGCTGCGCGGCGGCGGACTCGTTGCTCCTGCGATCGTCGATGCGCAGGCGAAATCCCCGGCCACCCTGATGCAAGCGCTCGGCGATCTCGTCAATCGCGCGCGCAGCGGCCGCCTGCGCAGTTCCGAGCTGGCGGCCGGCACGCTCACGGTCACGAGCCTCGGCGACCAGGCGGTCGACAGCGTGACGCCGATCATCTATCCCCCGCAGGTCGCGATCATCGGCGCCGGGGCGGTCGGCGAGCGTCCCTGGGTCGTCGACGGACGCATCGAGGCGCGCCCGATCCTCACCTTGTCGCTCGCCGCCGATCATCGCGTCACCGACGGGCGCGCCGGCGCGCGCTTCCTCGGGCGCGTGCGCGATCTTCTACAGACACCGGAGAAGCTATGAACACGCCGGATGTGCGGCCGCGCCTGTTGAAACTCCTCACCGACATCGCCGCCGACGTGGATCCTGCGAGCGTCGCCGCGGAAGCGGAATTCAGCGACCAGTTCGATTTCGACTCGATGGATCAGCTGAATTTCGCGATCGCCGTGCACCGCGAGTTCGGCGTCGAGATTCCGGAGCGGGATTATCGGGAGCTGCGCAGTCTCGCGGGCGCCGAGCGCTATTTGCGGCGCGCGGCGCCGCAGACGCCTTGAGCGGGCGGCGCTTGCGCAAGATCGTACAAACTCGTGGCTTCCGCGTTCATGACTTCGATGTCGTCGGCGTTGCGCATCTGCCAGCGCGAGCGCATGACGCCGAGCGCCGGCTTGGCGCGCGCTCGGCGCGCCTCCACCACGGTCGTGCGCAGGCGCAGCGCATCCCCCGCCCGCACCGGATGAGTCCATTGAATGCGGTGCACGCCCGGAGATACGAAGCACTCGGAGTCCTTCAGGACCGAGTCGACCATCAGCCGCATCGCGATCGAACACGTATGCCACCCGCTCGCGATCAATCCGCCGAAGCGGCCGCGCGCCGCCCTTTCGGCGTCCGTATGAATCCATTGCGGGTCGTAAGCCTGCGCGAATTGCAGCAACTCGGCCATCGTCACGAGATAGGGACCCGCTTCGATGACTTGCCCGGCGGAAAGCTCGGCGAATTTCATCATCTCCCCTTGAGGTAGCGATCGCGTTTGTCCAAACGTCGCAGCATAACGGCTGGCGCGGCCCGCTCCAACTCCCGCCGGCCGCAATGGCACGCCTTTGCAGCGCACGCCGCCGGGCCGCGACCTCAGAATGTGAACTGACGCATGGCAAGCGCCAGGGCCCTCACTATGCTGCCGGAACGGGGATCTCAGTCTCCAGCAAGGAGCGTGCGTCAGTGGTCAGTTCAGCCTCGTCCGCGAGCAGAGCGCCGGAAACGGAGGGCGCCGCGCCGGTCTCCAGCGCTCCCGGCGCACAGCCCAGCGCCGACATCACGGTGCTCACGGTCGCGGACGATTTTCTGCTCGAGCTCGCGCAGGCGCTCGGCGGCATAGCCGCCGTGCGGCCCGTCGATTCCATCGACGCCGCGCTCGAAGGCCTCGCCGACAGACGGCGCGCGCAAGTGCTCGTCGTCGATGCGCACGAGCCTGCCGAGGCGCGCGCAGCGGTCAAAACCGCGCTGCTGCGCGCGCCGCACTGTGTCGTGCTGGTATTAGCCGCGGAGGCGGCGCAGGCCGCGTTCAGCGCGGCGCTGCACGGACTCGCGCTGTTCGCGCTGCTGCCGACGCCGATCGATGCGCGCAATGCCCATGCCGCTTTCGAACAAGCGATCGCGCAAGCGGCGGCGAGAATGCAGGGCGCCGCCCGCACCGACACCGAGGAGGCCGCCGCGCGCGCAGAGCCGCGGACGGCGCATCCCACGCCCGAACACTCGCGCAGCCGCACACCCTGGATGCTGGCGGCGGCGGCGGCCGTGCTCGCCCTGCTCGGCGCCGGCGCGTATTGGATGTTCGCGGCGCAGCGCACGGGCGCCGCGGCCGCGCAGGCGCAGCCGGCTGCTTTACAGAATGCCGCGACGGTGCAGCCGAACGTGGATCTATCGATCGTTCAAGGCAAGGTCGACGATCTGCTCGAAAGAGCCCGGGCCGCGATGCGTGCGCGGCACTACACCGATCCGCCCGGCGACAATGCGCTGCTGTATTACCGCTCCGCGGCCGCCGCCGATCCCGCGAGCGGCGAGGCCAAGGACGGCTTGCAGCGCGTCGCCGGCGTCCTCGGCGGACGCTTCGACGAGGCCATGACGGGCGGCCATATCAACGCGGCGGCCCTCGCGCTCGCTCAAATCAAAGCCGCGGCGCCGGGCTACGCCGCGCTCGCCGCGTACTCGCAGCAACTGGCGGCCGCCGCAGCGGCGCGGCAGCGCGCCGACTCGGCGCGGCGTGCGGCCGATGCCGACGCGCGGCGGCTCGCGGGCTTGGTCGAGGACCGTATCAAGAGCGGCAAGCTCACGGACGGCGCCGACAGTGCGAAGGCATACGCCGGGGAGCTGCAGAAGTCCGCGCCCGCCAACCCCGCCACAGCGCGCGCGCTGCAAGATCTCGATGCCGCGTACCTGCGCAAGGCGCGCGCTGCCGCGCGCGCGCAGGCCGCGCAGGCCGCGCAGGCGGATGCCGATCGCCTCGCGCATTTGGCGGCGCAGCGCATGCGCGACGGCAGCCTGACGGATCCCGCGAACGACAGCGCCGCGTACTATCTCGGCGAGATTCGTGGGAACGATCCCACCTATCCCGGCCTTGCTCCGGCGAGCCGCGCACTCGCAGTGAAGCTGCTCGCACGCGCGCGTGCCGCGCTGCTCGCCGGCAAATCCGCGGATCAGGATCTAGCGGCTGCGCAAAGCTTCGGCGCGGATCCGCAGGATATCCTCGCGCTGCGGCGCCTACCGGCGGCGGCGCCGGCCGCCGGCGGATCCCAAGGCTCCGCGGCCGCACTCGCCAAGCAGTTGAAACTCCTGCACGCGGTCCAACCGAATTACCCCGACGGCGCGCTCGAGCGGCGCATCGGCGGCACCGTAATCGTCAAGTTCACGGTCGATGCGCAAGGCTATACGCGCCATGTCGGCGTCGCCAAGGCGACGCCGGCGGGGTTGTTCGAGCGCGCGGCGCTCGACGCCGTCAGGCAATGGCGCTATGCGCCGGTCCGCGTCAACGGCAAGGGCGTCGCGGTCCCGACCGAGATCCTGGTCCGCTTCAAACCGCCGCAATGAAACAGGAGACTCCCACATGAGCCTCGCAGGGATAGAACGCCGCCGCCATCTCGTCACGGTCGGCACGGGCGCGGCCTTGATCCTTCTGATGGGCGCCGTTCTCGCCATCGGATTCCGGCTGGCGACGCGCATGCGCGCCGACATCGCCGCGCTGCAAACGGCGAGTGCGCTGCAAACCTACCCCGTCGCCGTCGCACGCGAACTCGACACCTTGCGCGAGCGGCTCGAGGTGCGCGCCTATTCCGGCCGCGCACTCGCGGAGCTGCAGGGCACCGTGCGCCGCTTCGACGGCCAGCTTCGGCGGCTCGAAAGCGCCGACGGCGTTGCCACGGCCCGGTTCGGGCAGGCGCTGCGCCAGTGGCATCGATACGCTCCCGTGCTCGATCCCGTGGTGTCGTTTTCCGGCCAGCCTTACGCCGATTCGGATACCGCGGGAAGCACTCTGTCGCGCGCCGGCCGCGTATATTACGCCAAGGTCAAGCACGCACAGCGCTTCGCCGCCCTGCATGGCAACGCGCTGCAAGCGAACCTCGAGGACCTCGCGAGCGGCTTGCAGCGCGCCGCTTCGGACGCCGCTGCGCGCTTGCGCACGCTGCTGCTGGCCGGCGTGCTCGCGGCCATCGCCTTGACCGCGGCGGCCGCGTACCTGCAGATCACGCGCGCGCGGCACCAGCGCTCGGCACGCGCCGCGCAGGAACAGACCAGGGACATCTTGAAGACGGTGCGCGAAGGATTCTTCCTGCTGGACGCAGACAACCGCATCGGCTCGGTGTGGTCGGACGCGCTCACGCGGATGTTCGGCCGCGGCGATTTCGCCGGTCTTTCGTTTCATGCCCTGCTCGAAGGTCTCGTGCCGGCGGCGACGCTCGCGACCGCCGTCAAGTACATCAATCTCCTGTGGGGCGAGCGCGCGCACGAAAACCTCATGAAGAGCATCAACCCCCTCGCGCAGCTCGAGGTCACGGCCGACGGCGAACGCGGCGGCAGCGAAACGCGCTACCTGCAGTTCGACTTCCACCGCGTCATGGGGCCGACGGGGGTCAGGCACGTGCTCGTCTCGGTCGTCGACATCACTTCGAGCGTGCTCCTCTCGAGGGAGTTGCAGGATTCGCACAGCAATGCGAACGATCAGCTCGACATGATGATCGGCATGATGCGCACCGATCCTCTGCAGCTGGTATCGTTCCTCGACACCGCCGACGTCGGACTACAGCTCATCAACACGATCCTCAAGGAGCCGGCGCGCAACGATGCGCAGTTCCGCAGGAAGCTGCAAGGACTGCTGCGCGAATTACACTCGATCAAGGGTGAAGCGGCGGCGCTCGACCTGAAGAGCATCGCCGAGCGCGTGCACGCGCTCGAACAAATCGTCGGCGATTGCGCGCGCAGGAGCGAACTGTCCGGAAACGACTTCCTGCCGATCGTGCTGAAGCTCGACGACCTGTTGGCGCATTTGCGTGGCGTGCGCGAAATCGCCTCGCGCCTGACCGTGATCAGGGAGCCGAGCGGCGCGAAATCCGCCGACGCGCTCTCGCCGACGCTGCAGACCATGGCCGCACAGCTCGCGCGCGATCACGCCAAGCAGTTCACGCTCAGCGCCTCAGGGTTGGCGCAGGTGCCGCCGCGCTACGCGAAGACCGTCAAAGACTGCCTGGTCCAAATGCTGCGCAACGCGGCCGTGCACGGCATCGAGACGCCCGACGTGCGGCGCGCGCGCAGCAAGCAGGACGCGGGCGCCGTGAACGCGGATTTTCGCGAGGTGCAGGGCGGCTATCAGATCACGTTCGAGGACGACGGCGCCGGCATCGCCCCGGAAGCGCTCAAGCAAGCCGCGCTCGCGCGCAAGCTGATCACCGCGGCGGAAGCCGCCGCAATGGACGTGCGGACCGCGATGGCGCTGATATTCCGACCGGGATTCTCGACCCACGACGGCGTATCGATGGACGCCGGACGCGGCATCGGCATGGATGTCGTCGCGCGCGACGTGTACGCGCTCGGCGGCAAAATCGGCGTGAGCACCCACCCGGGCAAGTTCACGCGCTTCAAGATCACGCTGCCGGCCGCCGACGCTGCGGGCATCGCGGCCGCATGAACGGCGCGACGCCCATGAACAAACGCCCGATCAAGCTGCTGATCGTCGACGATTCGAACATCGTTCGCCGGCGCATCGAGCGCTCGCAGCAGTTCGGCGGACTCGAACTCGTCGGCGCCGCCGGCAACGGCGTGGACGCGCTGGAGCTGTTCGGCAAGACCGATCCGGACGTCGTCACGATGGACTTGACGATGCCGCGCATGGACGGCATCGAGTGCATCGGCCGCATGGTCGCGCTCAAGCCCGAGGTGCGGATCCTGGTCATCTCGGCGCTCGCGGACAAGGCGACCGCCGTCGAGGCGATGGAGCGCGGCGCCAATGGATTCCTCAACAAGCCGTTCACCGACCGGCAACTGAACGACGCCATCACCGACCTGATGCGCTGAAGCGTTCACGAGGACCAGGCGGACCATGCTGTACGAACACGAACTGAAGACCTTCGTCGAGGGAACGACGACCTTCTTCGAAGTCGCGGCGCAACAGCCGGCGTCGATCGGCTCCCCGTATCTTCTGGAAGGCGCGCCGCAGCTGCATGAATACACCGGCCTCATCAATGTGTCGGGCAAGCGCGCGGGCATCGTGTATTTCACCGCGCCGAAGGCCATGCTGGCGGTGCTGCTGATGAAGATGCAGGAGAGCGACTTCGGCCACGAGACCATGCGCGACCTCGTCGGCGAGGTCGCGAACACGATTTCCGGCAACGCGCGCCGCGACTTCGGCGGCGACTTCGTGATCTCGGTGCCGAGCGTACTGTCGGGCGAGTCTGCGGCCATCGCGCCGCCGCCCGGAACGCGCTCGTTCATCATCCCGATCAACTGGCGCAGCCATGCGGCGAAGCTCGTCGTTTCGCTCAGTTGATCCTGGGCATCAGAAACGGCCACGGCGAGACTTCGCTCGCGCGCTCGACCGGCACTTCGATCAGCGCCGGCGCATCGGCCGCGAAGGCTTTCTCCAGCACCGCCCGCAGCTGCGCGGGCGAGCGGGCGCGGTACCCGGCCATACCGAAACTCTCGGCGAGCCGGACGAAGTCGGGGTTCAACAATTCGGAGCCGATGACCCGGCCGCCGAAGCCCTGTTCCTGATCGCGCTGAACGTTGCCGAAGCTGCCGTTGTTGAACACGACGGCGACGACCGCGATGCGGTGCTGGACCGCGGTCGCCAACTCCTGGACGCCGAACAGGAATCCGCCGTCGCCGGATATCGACAAGACCGGCTTCGATGGGTTCGCGATCTTGACGCCGAGCGCCGTTGAATAGCCGAAGCCGAGCGTGCCTTGATGCCCGCTCGTAACGAACGTGCGCGGCTCGTACACGGGGAAGCCGAACAAGGACGTGAAACCGCTCTGGCAAACCTCGTCGACGAAGAACCCGTCGCGCGGCAAGACCGCGCGCATCGCCTCGAGGTAGGCGACATGCGGCTGCACGGTCTCGATGTCGCGCCGCAGGCCGGCCTTAAGCGCCTCGAATTCCAGGCGCCGCGAATCCCGCCTAGGTCCGGTGCGCGCGATGAGTTCGGCGAGTTCGCGCGCGGCGCGGCGGGCGTCGCCGACGATTCCGATCGACGGCCGTAGCTTCGGCATTTGCGCAGGATCGATGTCGATCAGGATGAGCGGCAGGTCGCGCGGCATCTCGCCCCAGCGAAACCAGGCCAGTTCGAGGCGCGTGCCGATGCCGATCAAGACATCCGTTTCGGCCCAGCGCTTGTGGCCGGCGGCGCAGTTGAATCCGAGATGATGCTCGTCGGAGACGATGCCGCGTCCGCCGCGCAGGCTCACGACCGGCGCCTGGAGCAGCAGGGCGAGTTCGCGCACTTCGGCGCCCGCGTGCTGCGCACCGCTGCCGACCATGATCATCGGGTTCCTGGCGCGCGCGAGCCGCTCCGCGGCGGCCGCAAGCTGCGCCGGATCCGGGTCGATCTCGGCGTACGGTGCGGGCGGCCGAGCCGCCGGCACCGGCGCCGACGCGGTGAAGATGTCCCAGGGCATCTCCACGGCGACGGGACGCGGCCGCCCCTCGCCCATCTGTCGAAACGCCTCCGCGATCGTCGCGGGCGCCTGCGCCGGATGGTCGATGCGCGCCGCCCACTTCGTCAGGCTGCGCAAGGTAGCCAGCTGGTCCGGCAGCTCGTGCAAATGTCCCTTGCCGCGGCCGATAAAGCCGGACGGCACTTGCCCGGTCAGGCACAGGGTCGGCGTGCTCGCGCCGTATGCCGTGCAGATCGCCGCGCCCGTATTCAACACGCCGGGCCCCGGTACCACGGTGAATACCCCCGGCCGCCCGGTCGTGCGCGCATAGCCGTACGCCATGAAGCCGGTGGCCTGTTCGTGACGCGGATAAACCGTGCGGATGCGCGCGCGCTCGTGGTACAGCGCGTCGAACAGTCCGTAGGTCTGCACGCCGGGAATGCCGAACACGGCATCGACGCCGTGCGCGACCAATGACGCGACCAGCGCTTCGCCGCCGGTCATGCGGCGCGCGTCCGGCCGGGCCGGCGCAGCCCCCGCTGCGCCGTCTTGCGCCGCGCTCCGCCCGCTTGCTTCGCTCATGTAATGCTCTCCGCCGATGTTGGCGCCGCGTGTCCCAATCTCGCCGATAACCGCGCCGCGTGCGCGCATAGCGCCGCCGCAACCCTCTTGCCCGCCGCCTTGAAACCCGCGCTATAGCCCAGGACGACGAGCGCGGCGGCGAGCGCACCATCGTGGTCGAATACCGGCGCCGCCATCCCGCTGACTCCGGGAATGAATGCGTCGGTCGCGGCGAGCCCGCGCGCGCGGATCGGCGCGAGCGCGCCGCGCAGCTGCCGGATGCTGCGCGGCTGCAAAGCGTAGCGCCGGTTGCGCGCGAGCTCCTCGCGCGCCAACGCGATCCACTTGCGCTCGGGCTGCCAGGCGGCGAATACCAGACCCGTGGCGGAACGCGTCAGCGGCATGACCGACCCGACGCGCAAAGTGGCGGCGACGGGCGCATCGGCGCCCATCCAGCGCACCATCGTCGCGCCCCGATTCGCCCATACCGCGAGAGCCACGGTCTCGCCGGTCTCGGCCGCGAGGTCGCGCAGGACCGGCAGCGCATGCGCGACCGCATCGATGCGGCGCAGCGCGGCAAGCCCGAATTGAAGCGCCGCCGGTCCGAAGTCGTAGCGCCCGGTCTCCGCATCCTGTGCGACCAAACCGACGCGCGCGTAGCTCACGAGATAGCGGTGCGCCTTGGACGCGGTCATGTGCGCGGCGCGCGCTATGTCCTTCAGCATCGCCGGCGCGGACGCCTGCGCCATCGCGGCGAGAACCCGGTTGCCGACCTCGATCGACTGGATTCCTTGCTGAACGCGAGGCCGGGACCGCGGCATGGCTTCTCATCGACTCCCGTCATTTACATACTGTGCAACGTCTTGCATTATAGTGAACTCTAACCGAGCCTTTGACAAATCACAGCCGTAACGACATGGGGGTATTGCCATGAATCAGACCGCGCTAGGCACCGGGAAAGCGCAATCCGGCGGCGGCGCACGCCGCGGCGCACAAGTCCTCGAGCGGCTGCGCACGCGGCCGCCGACGATCTGGTACCGCGGCGAACTCGTGCGCGACGTCACGACGCATCCGGCGTTGCGCGGCGGCGTCAATACGCTGGCGCAGCTCTACGACATCCAATGGGAACACGCGGACACGACGCTGTTCGATTCGCCGACCAGCGGGCGCAAGGTCGCGCGCTCATTCATGCTGCCGAAAACCATCGAGGAACTGCGCAGCATCTCCGCCGCGATGAAGGTGTGGGAGGACCATACGCACGGCATGATGGGCCGCGTGCCCGACTACATCAACCGCGCGATGTCGGGCTACGCCGCGGGTGCGCCCTACCTCAGCGAGGCCGATCCGCGCTTCGGCGCGAACGCGGTCCGCTATCACGAATATCTGCGGGAGAACGACCTGTGCCTCACGCACACACTGATCCCGCCGCAAGCGAACCGCTCCGTGAACAGCGCGCGTCAAGCCGACCCCTTCCTCGCGGCGCGCGTCAAGGAGGAGACGGACGCAGGAATCGTGATCCGCGGATGCCGCATGCTCGCGACGCTGCCGATCTCGGACGAGATCATGGTGTTTCCGTCGACCCTCTTGAAGAATCCGGAGGAGGACGCGCCGTACGCGTTCGGCTTCTCGATCCCGAACGACACCCCGGGCCTGCGCTTCATCTGCCGCGAGAGCGTCGACTACGGCCGTTCGCACTACGCGCACCCCTTGGGATCGCGGTTCGAGGAAATGGACGCCGTCGTGATCTTCGACGACGTGCACGTTCCGTGGGAGAGCGTGATGATCTACCGCGACGTGCAGCGCTGCAACCAGGCCTACGCCCGCACCGGCGCGGTCGTTCACATGACGCACCAGGTCGTCGTCAAGAACATCGCCAAGACCGAATTCATGCTGGGTCTCGCGCACCTGCTCGTCGACTCGATCGCCGCCGAAGGGTTCCAGCACATCCACGAGAAGCTCGCCGAGCTGTGGGTGAACATGGAGACGATGAAGGCGTTCCTGCGCGCGGCCGAGGCGGATGCGCAGCTCGACGAATGGGGCGTGATGCGTCCGGCCTGGAACCCTCTCGACGCGGCGCGCAATTTGTTCCCGCGGCTGTATCCGCGGATGGTCGAAATCATCCAGCAAATCGGCGCATCCGGGCTCGTCGCGATGCCGCTGGAGGAGGATGTCCGCGGCCCGCTCGCGGAGGACATCAAGCGCTATTACCAGGCCGCGCGCGCCGACGCGTTCGACCGCATTCCCTTGTTCCGCCTCGCCTGGGACGCATCGATGTCGGCGTTCGGCTCGCGTCAGGTTCTGTACGAGCGCTTCTTCTTCGGCGACCCCGTGCGCATGGCCGGGGCGCTGGTCGCGGGTCACCAGTCGCAGATCCAGGAACACGCCGAACGGGTACGGGAATTCGTGCGGCAGGGCCGGGACGAGGCATTCGCGGCGGCTCCCCGGTAAACTAGCGCGATGACTGCCGCGACACCGGATGCCAGGGCGTTTCGCGACGCCTTGGGGCTGTTCCCGACGGGCGTCGCGGTCATCGCGACCGAAGTGGACGGCCACGTGCACGCGATGACCGCAAACGCCGTGTCCTCGCTGTCGCTCGAGCCGATGCTGGTGCTGTTCTGCCCCGCGAAGAAGGCGCGCTTCGCGGCGCTCCTCGACGCGGCCGAGCGATTCTCGATCAGCTTCCTGCGCGACGACCAGGAGGCGCTGTCGACGTATTTCGCGGGCGGCTGGCGCGAGCCTGAGCCGCCGCCGTTCCGCTTCGTGCGCGCCGGCGGTACGCCGCGGCTCGAAGGCGCGCTCGCGGCGCTCGTCGGCGCCAAGCATCGCATCCACGACTCGGGCGATCATTGGCTCGTCGTGGTCGAGGTGCATCACATCCATCGCGGCGTCGAGCCGCACCGCCCGCTCGTGTTCTACCGCGGCAAGTACGCGCGCGTCGACCGGCTCACCGGCGCCAAGGGTCCGGACCTGCTCGCGTCGGCCGATGAGCCGGCGCAGATGTTCTATCACGACTGAGGGCCGACCGGACTCGAAGGGATCGCCATGCCCGTGCACAACGAAGAGATCGCGGCCGCGTTCGACGAAATCGCGGACCTGTTGTCCTTGAGCGGCGAGAATCCGTTCCGCATCCGCGCCTATCGGCGCGCAGCGCGTAGTGTGCGCGGCCAGCCGGGGGAACTCGCGCAGAAGATCGCGCAAGGCTTCGACCCCGACTCGCTACCCGGGGTCGGCGCGGATCTGGCCGGCAAGATGCGCGAGTTGGCGGGTACCGGGCGCTGCCGCATGCTCGAGAGGCTGCGCCGCTCGACACCCGCCGGCTTGCGCGAACTCCTTTCATTGCCGGGCATCGGACCGCAGCGCGCGCGCGCGCTCTACCAGGCCCTCGACATACGCGGATTGGCCGGCCTGCGCGACGCACTCGAACACCGGCGCGTGCGCTCCGTGCCGCGTTTCGGCCCGAAGCTCGAGGAGCGGCTGCGCGCGGCGCTCGCGGCGCGCACGCAGCACGGCAAGCGCGTGTACGCGTCGGTCGCGGCTCCGGTCGCGCGCGCCCTGTGCGATTACCTCGCCGCAGTGCCGCTCGTCACGCGGGTCGAAGTCGCCGGCAGCTATCGGCGCGGGCGCGATACGGTCGGCGACCTGGATATCGTCGTCTGCGCGCCGCCGGGCGCCGGCGTCGACGCCGCGCTCGTCAAATTCGACGAGACCGCGACGACGCTCGCATCCGGGCCGACGCGCTCCTCGGTCGTGCTGCGCAGCGGCCTGCAGGTGGACGTACGCGTCGTGCCCGAGGAGAGCTTCGGCGCCGCACTCTACTATTTCACGGGCAGCAAGGCGCACAACATCCGCCTGCGCGGCATCGCGCTCTCCCGCGGCCTCAAGATCAACGAATATGGCGTGTTTCGCGGGCGCAAGCGCATCGCCGGCGACTCGGAGCGGTCCGTGCTCGAAGCCGTCGGCCTGCCGTACATTGCGCCCGAATTGCGCGAGGACCGCGGCGAATTCGAGGCCGCGCTCGCCGGGCGGCTGCCGGCGCTCGTCGACAGGGCGCAGCTGCGCGGCGATCTGCACGTGCACACGCACAGAACCGACGGCACGGCCTCGCTCGAGGAGATGGCGGACGCGGCGGCGCGCGCTGGGCTCGAGTACATCGCGATCACCGACCATTCGAAATACCTGGGCGCCGTGCACGGCCTCGACGCGGCCGCGGTCGCACGCCAGATCGATGAAATCGACGCCTTCAACGCGGGCAAGCGCCGGCTCAAGGTGCTCAAGGGAATCGAGGTCGATATCCTCGAGGACGGCACGCTCGCGCTGCCGGATACGGTTCTGAAGCAGCTGGACGTCGTCGTCGCCGCGGTGCACGGACAATTCACGCTGCCGCGAACCCGGCAAACGAACCGGCTGCTGCGCGCGCTCGACCATCCGCATATATCGATCATCGCGCATCCGACGGCGCGCTTGCTCGAGGAGCGCGCCGGCATCGACTGCGATTGGTCGAAGATCTTGCGGCGGGCGAGCGAGCGGCCCTGTTATCTCGAACTCAATGCACAGCCCTCGCGCCTCGATCTCGACGACGTGCTGGTGCGCGAGGCCGCCGCGAGCGGCGCGCTGATCAGCATCGCGAGCGATGCGCATGCGATACATGATTTCGCGTATCTCGAGGCCGGCGTGCGCCAGGGGCGGCGCGGCTGGCTGACGCCTGCGCAGGTGCTGAACACGAGGCCGTTGCGCGAGGTGCGCGCGCTGCTGCGAAGGACCAGCTTGAATTAGCCGGCCCACGAACTCGCGCGCGCGCGGGCGGCGCCCTGCTAGAATCCCGCGACCCGCGCCATCGATCATCAGGGAGTTGCAAATGCCGTTGACCCGATCCTTCAGGACTCGATTTTGCGCCGCCGTCGCCGTAGGGCTCGCGTGCGCAACCGCTGCCGCCGCAGCGACACCCACGGCGCAGGCTTCCCATTGCCCCGGCGGCGACGCCGGACTCGACCTGCCGGCCGGCTTTTGCGCCACCGTGTTCGCCGACGGCATCGGCCATGCGCGGCATCTGACGGTGGCGCCCGACGGCGTCGTCTACGCCAACACCTGGTCCGGCAAGTATTACGGCAACGCCGTGCCGCATGCGGGCGGCTTCTTGGTCGCGATGAAGGACACGAAGGGCGACGGCAAAGCCGATGTCATCGAGCGCTTCGGCGCCACCTATCGGGCCGGCGGCCATGGCGGTACGGGCATCTTCTGGTACCAAAATGCCATTTACGCGGAAATCAACGACTTGATCGTGCGCTATCCGCTGCCCGCTGGGACGATCGCGCCGCAGGCTGCGCCGCAAACGGTCGTCTCCGGCCTCCCGCTGCACGGCGACCATCCGATGCACCCGTTCGCGATCACGGCCGACGGCTCGATGTACGTCGACGTCGGCACCGCGACCAATTCCTGCCAGTTGGTCAACAGGACGCGCTATTCGCCGGGCGCGCAGCCGTGCACGGAACTCCTGACCCGGGGCGGCATCTGGCGATTCGACGCCCACAAGACCGGTCAGGCATTCTCGCCCGCCGCACGCTACGCGACCGGGATCCGCAACGCCGAAGGCATTGCGATCGATGCGCGCGGAAGCCGCATTTTCCTCACGCAGCACGGCCGCGACCAGCTGTATTCGAACTGGCCGAAGTTCTTCAAGCCCACGCAGGAGGCGACGCTGCCGGCCGAGGAATTACTACTGCTGCAAGCCGGCGGCGATTACGGCTGGCCCGAGTGCTACTTCGATCCGTTCCGCAACAGACTCGTGCTCTCGCCGGAATACGGCGGCGACGGCGGCACGAAGGTCGGCGTATGCGCGCACAAAATCGCGCCGATCGTCGCCTTCCCCGCGCATTGGGCGCCGGATGACATGGTGTTCTACCGCAAGCAGGGGCCTGCGGCGCAGGCGCAATTCCCGGCGCACTACGACAACGGCGTGTTCATCGCGTTTCACGGCTCCTGGAACCGGGCGCCGTATAACCAACAGGGATATTGGGTCGTCTACCAGCATCTCGCGGGCGGCCGCGCTGCCGGCCGCTGCGAAGTTTTCGCCGACGGCTTCGCGGGTCCCGTGCGTGCGCCCGATAAGGCCCTGCACCGCCCGACCGGTCTTGCGGTCGGGCCCGACGGCGCGCTGTACGTCGCGGACGACGTCAGCGGGCGCATCTATCGCATCGTCTACCGCGGCGGCGTCCCGGCCGGCGCGATTCACTACACGCCGTGCCCGAGCGCAACCGCACCCGCCGGCCCGGTCAGCGCGCTCGCATTCAAACCGCCGGTCGGCGCGAAGACCGGCAGCGGCGCCGGCGCGCCGGCTCTGCCGCTGCCCGCCGGCGCGACCGAGGAAATGGCCGCTCTCGGCAATCGCATATTCCACGGTGAGGTCGGCGGCGCCGCCTGCGTGGGCTGTCACGGTTCGGACGGCACCGGCTCGCCGCTCGGCCCCAATTTGACCGCCGGCGCTTGGCTATGGAGCGATGGCAGCTACGCGGGCATCGAGAAGACGATCACGAACGGCGTGGCGCATCCGCAGAAATACACCGGCGCGATGCCGCCGATGGGCGGCGCCGCGCTGACCAAGGCCCAGGTCGCCGCGCTCGCGGCCTACGTCTGGGGTTTAGGCCACGGCGGACATTAAGTCCCGCAAAACGTGCGCAGGACCCGCTCGCCCGGGGTGGGCGGGTCCGCATACTCGGCATGGCGCGCCGTCGCTTCGTAGGGCCGGGATAGCACCGCCAGCAGAGTTTCGAACGCGGTAAATTCGGCGCGCTCGACGGCCGCGGCGATCGCTTGCTCGACGCGATGGTTGCGCGCGATAAACAACGGATTGACCCGCCGCATTGACTGCGCGCGGGCCAAGCCTGCGGACGGCTCGCGCGCGAGCCGCGCGCGCCAAGCATGCGCCCAGCGGTCGTAGGCATTCGGATCGGCGAACAGCGCGCGTACGCCCGCGTCGCCGGCCGCGCTCTCGGCCGCGTCCGCGAGCCGGCGAAATGCGAGCGTGAAGTCCACCTCGTTGCGGTGCAGCGCATCGAGCCAGGAATCCACGAGCTCGCGGTCGCCGGTCTCGGCCGTGCCGAGCCCGAGCTTGGCGCGCATCACGCCGAGCCATCGATCCAGGAAGCACTGCGGGAATCGTTCCAGCACGCCGCGCGCGAGCGCGGCCGCGCGCTCGGCGTCCGGGTCGATCAGCGGCAACAGCGTCCCGGCGAAGCGCGCGAGGTTCCAATGCGCCGCGTGCGGCTGGTTCGCGTACGCGTAGCGGCCGTGCGCGTCGATCGAACTGAATACCTTCCCGGGATCGTACGCGTCGAGGAACGCGCACGGCCCGAAATCGATCGTCTCGCCCGACAAGCTCATGTTGTCCGTATTCATGACCCCGTGGATGAAGCCGACTCCCATCCAGCGCGCGACCAGCTGCGCTTGGCGCAGCGCGACCTCCTGAAGCAGCGCCAAATAGGGCCGCGCGGCGTGCTCGATGCCGGCGTCATCGCGCGCCATGACGTAGTCGGCGAGAACGCGCAGACCGTCGAGATCCGCGCGCGCGGCGAAGTATTCGAACGTGCCGATGCGCACATGGCTGTGCGCGACGCGCGCGAGCACCGCGCCCGGCAGCGGCCGTTCGCGCAGCACGCTCTCGCCGGTCGCGACCGCCGCCAGGGCGCGCGTCGTCGGAATGCCGAGCGCATGCATCGCTTCGCTGACGAGGTACTCGCGCAGCACCGGGCCGAGTGCGGCGCGCCCGTCGCCGCCGCGCGAGAACGGCGTGCGGCCGCTGCCTTTCAACTGAAGCTCGCGGCGCGCGCCGCTCAGGTCCGCGGTCTCGCCCAGCAGAATCGCGCGCCCATCGCCGAGCTGCGGCACGAAATGGCCGAACTGATGGCCGGCATAGGCCGTCGCGATCGGATCGGATCCCGGCGCCAGGAGATTGCCGGACAGGATCTCGGCGAGCATGGGCGCGCCGACGGCGTCCACGTCGATGCGCAGCTCGGCCGCGAGCGCGCGATTGACCTGGATCAAGCCGGGCTGCGCGACCGGCGCCGGATCCTGCCGCGCGAAAAACCGGGGCGGCAGCAGTGCGTAGCCGCTCGACAGGGAGAAGCCGGCCGCGCGCAGTCGGAGTGTTTCGGGTTGTGCATTCATCGGGGAGGCCGCGCGCCGCATGCTACGGGGCGGGCGCGGGTCCCGCAAGAGATCGGGCAAACGCGGCCCTGTCGCCGCATTCGCGCGCGGACTATAATCGCCGCTGGAGGCCGAAAACCATGGAGCGGAATTCGGTGACTTTCGAACCGTCTGGATCCCCCCCGCTGACGCAGAAGCCGAGGACGGCGCGCGAGCTCGCGCTCGCATTGGCATTGAAGGCCTGTCTCCTGACCGCACTTTACCTGCTCTTCTTCGGACCGGCCCACCGGCCGCCGACCAGCCCCGCCGCGACCGCCGCCGCATTGATCGGCCCCGGCGTCCATGAGGATCAACGATGAATTCATCGAACCTGGTCGATTTGTCGCGCCTGCAGTTCGCCGCCACGGCGATGTATCACTTCCTGTTCGTGCCGCTCACGCTCGGGCTGTCGATGCTGATCGCGATCATGGAGAGCGTCTACGTGATGACCTCGCGCACGATCTGGCGCGACATGACGCGCTTCTGGGGAATCCTGTTCGGCATCAATTTCGCGATGGGCGTCGCGACCGGCATCACGATGGAATTCCAGTTCGGCACGAATTGGGCCTACTACTCGCACTACGTCGGCGACATCTTCGGAGTGCCGCTCGCGATCGAGGGCCTGATGGCGTTCTTTCTCGAAGCGACGTTCATCGGTCTGTTCTTCTTCGGCTGGGACCGCTTGAGCCGGCGCCAGCACCTGATCACGACGTGGCTGGTCGCGATCGGCAGCAATCTGTCGGCCCTCTGGATACTCATCGCGAACGCGTGGATGCAGAATCCGGTCGGCGCGCATTTCAATCCGGACACGATGCGCATGGAGCTCGACTCGATCGGCGCCGTGATCTTCAATCCGGTCGCGCAGGCAAAGTTCGTGCACACCGTGAGTGCCGGATACGTCACCGGCGCCGTGTTCGTGCTCGCGATCAGCGCCTGGTACCTGATCAAGGGCCGCCACGTCGAATTTGCACGGCGCTCGGCGACGGTTGCGATCAGCTTCGGGCTCGCGGCCTCGCTCTCGGTCGTCGTCCTCGGCGACGAGAGCGGCTACATGCTGACGGCGCACCAGAAAATGAAAATCGCCGCGATCGAGAGCATGTGGCATACGCAGGCGCCTCCGGCCTCGTTCACGCTGTTCGGCCTGCCCGATCCCGCCGCTCGCGACACGCGCGACCAGGTGAAGATTCCGTGGCTCCTCGGGCTCATCGCGACGCGCTCGCTCGATGAGCCGGTGCCTGGAATCGTCGAACTCGTCGCCGCTGCGAAAACGCGCATCGAGAACGGCATACCCGCCTACACCGCGCTGCAGGAAGTGCGCAAGAACCCCGGCGATGCGGCCGCGCGCGCGACGCTGGAAGCGCACGTCCACGACTTGGGCTACGCGCTGTTGCTGCGCAAATACGTCGACGATCCCGCGCAGGCCTCGCCCGCACAGATCGAACAGGCGGCGTGGGATACGGTGCCCTCCGTGCGCTCGATGTTCTGGTCGTTCCGTCTGATGGTCGGCCTGGGATTCTTCTTCATCGGCTTGTTCGCGGTCGGATTCTACTTGTCGACGACGCGCAGGATCGCCGAGAGCGGCCGCTTTCTGCGCATCGCCTTCTGGACGCTGCCGTTGCCGTGGCTCGCTGCGGAAATCGGCTGGTTCGTCGCCGAGCACGGCCGCCAACCCTGGGCGATCGAGGGCGTGCTGCCGACATTCCTCGCGGCCTCGTCGATCCCGGCGTCGAACGTCGCGCTCAGCCTCGCCGGATTCGTGATCTTCTACACGGTGCTCGCGGTCGTCGATTTCTATCTGCTGCGCAAATACGTGCGCATCGGTCCGGCCGGCGGCGAACCCCCGCGGCGCGCCGCCGCCGGCCTCGGACACTAGGAGCGAATCGCCATGTTCGATTTCGAGACACTCAAAGTCATTTGGTGGGCGCTCCTCGGCATTCTGCTGGCGGGTTTCGCGATCATGGACGGATTCGATCTCGGCGTCGGCATCCTCCTGCCCTGGATCGCGCGCACCGACACCGAGCGCCGCGTCGTCATCAACACCGTCGGGCCGGTCTGGGAAGGCAATCAGGTGTGGCTGGTCCTCGGCGGCGGCGCGATCTTCGCCGCCTGGCCCGCGCTCTATGCGGCGAGCTTCTCCGGCTTCTATCTGGCGATGCTGCTGGTGCTCGCCGCACTCATCCTGCGGCCCGTCGGATTCAAATTCCGCAGCAAGATGCCGGGTGCGCGCTGGCGCGCGACCTGGGATTGGGCGTTGTTCGTCGGCGGCGCCGTGCCCGCGCTCGTCTTCGGCGTCGCCATGGGAAACCTGCTGCGCGGCGTTCCGTTCAGCTTCGACTCGGACCTGCGCGCGCATTATGAGTTCGGGTTCTTCTATCTGCTGAATCCATTCTCGGTTCTCTGCGGCCTCGTCAGCGTCGCGATGCTCTCTGCCCACGGAGCCGTTTATCTGTCGATGAAGACCGACGGCGGGCTCGCACGCCGCGCGCGCGCGGTGTCGCGCTACGCGGCCCTGGCGTGGGCGGTGCTGTTCGCGCTCGCCGGAGTTTGGCTCTGGAAGAGCGGCTATGGAATCACGATCGACAGCGGCGCGGCGGCCGGCGGGCAGCCGGACCCGCTCGCCAAGGTCGCGGTCCTGCGTGCCGGGGCTTGGTTCTCCAATTACGGCCGCTGGCCGCTCGCGCTGCTGGCGCCGGCCGCCGGCCTCGCGGCGCCGCTGGCGGTCGCCGCGCTTGCGGGCGCGAGGCGGCGGCTCGCCGTGTTCGCGCTCAGCGCCGTCGGCATCGCCGCCGTGATCGGCTCGATGGGCTTGAGCTTGTTTCCATTTCTGCTGCCGTCTTCCTCGAGTCCGGACAGCAGCCTCACCGTCTGGGATGCATCGAGCAGCGCGCGCACGCTCAACATCATGCTGATCGCGGTCGTGATCTTTCTGCCTATCGTTCTCGCGTACACGGCCTGGGTCTATCGGGTGTTGCGCGGACCGGTGACGAGCGCCTACATAGAGTCGAATCAAGACACGAGCTACTGAGGATACGCCATGTGGTATTTCAGCTGGATGTTGGGCCTGGGACTCGCCTGCGCGTTCGCAATCTTGAACGCGATGTGGTTCGAACTCGACGCCGACCGGCACGCGCGCGATCGGCCGGCCGACAAGATGAACATTTCGTGAGCACCGCCCGCCGGGCCCCGCGCGCGGCCGCCGCGGCGGCGCGCTTCGAGACCCTCGGCCGCTCGGCCGAGCGCGCGGCGGAGTTTCTGCGCACGCTCGCGCATACCGGCAGGCTGCGCATCGTGTGCGCGCTGATGGCCGGCGAGAAATCGGCGAGTCAGCTCGTGCAAAGTGCGCACGTGGCGGCGCCGGCGCTCTCGCAACAGGCCATCATCCTCGAATCCGCCGGCCTGATCGCGCGGCGGCGCGAAGGCCGCTCGGTGATGTACCGGCTCGCGTCGCGCGATGCGCGCGCGCTCGCGCTGCTGTTGCACGAAATGTTTTGCGGGCCGGCGCCGAGCGGCGGACGGCGGACCGCGAAGAAGCGAGGAACGAACCGATGAAAGCGTATCCCCATCACTACACGGTGGCCGCGCGCGGTGCGCCGGACGGCTTGGTTCCCTTGTCGGCCGCGGGATTGCCGCAGATCGACTCTGCGCCGCCGCCGGAATTCGACGGGCCCGGGGGCGTTTGGTCGCCGGAGAACCTGCTGGTGGCGTCGCTCGCCGATTGCTTCATCCTCACGTTCCGCAGCATCGCGCGCATCGCGCGCTTCGAGTGGAACGAGTTGAGCTGCACCGTGGAAGGCGTGCTCGACCGCGTTTCCGGCGTCACCTATTTCTGCCGCTTCACCACGCGCGCCACATTGCGCGTGGCGGCCGGCGCGAACCACGAGAAGGCGCGGCAATTGCTCGAACGCGCCGAGAAACTGTGCCTGATCTCCAATTCGCTGCGCGGCGAGCGCGTGCTGGAACTCGAAGTACTGGCGGCGGCGCCATGAGCGCGGCGCTCCGGCGCGGATTCCCGCGGGTAGTCAACGGCGGCTCCTGGCGCAATTTTTGCGTCCCTTCGCCGAGGCGGCGCGAGTGACCGCTGCGCGCAACCGCGGCCGTGCGCGCGCGGCGCCGGGCGCGCAGAAGCCCCGGTCCAGAATTTCCATGATCTCGATCCCCGGCCCGGGCGCGAGCGCGTACAGGACCGATTGCGATCGCCGCGCGCTCGTCACCAGGCCCGCGTCGCGCAGCACGCCGAGATGCTGCGAAAGAGCCGATTGGCTGAGCGGAACGCGCTCGTTGATTTCGCCGACCGACGATGGACCGGCGAGCAGGTGGCACAGAATGACGAGCCGCTGGTCGTTCGCGAGGGCCTTGAGGAGCGCCGCCGCCTCGCCGGCATGATTTTGGATCTCGCCCATGCGGGAATGAATCGGCGATTGAGCGTTCATCGGTAATTGATATATTAGCATATTATGATATAATACGCCACATCGACGGCCAGCAGCGCCATCTCGGCTCACGGAGAACAATCATGTGCATCGACCGTTTGGTAATGCGATTTGCCGGCAGCGTCGTGCTGCTGAGCCTCGTCGCCGCACACTACCTCAACCCCAATTGGCTGTGGCTGACCGCGTTCGTCGGCGCGAATCTGCTTCAATCCTCGTTCACGGGCTTCTGTCCGCTCGCGCTGGTCTTGAAGCGCATCGGCGTGAAGCCCGGCCAAGCGTTCTCCTGAAGGGGAGATTCGCCCATGCGTGATCTGCGCCCGGCTGTTCGCGCCGCCGCCCTCGCGGCGGCGGCGTCCTACCTCGCCGGCTGCGGCGGCAAGCCTTCCCGGCCTGCCCCCGTCGAGGGCCCGCCGCTCGCGAGCGTCGTCGTGCGCGCCGAACGGACGCCGCTCGAGCGCTTCGTCGACGGAACCGTCGAGGCGGTCAATCAAGCGACCGTCTCAGCCGAGACCAGCGGCCGCGTCGCGCAGATCTACTACGACGTCGGCAACGTCGTGCCCGCCGGCGCCGTGATCATGCGCCTCGAGGGCACGGAGCAGCGCGCCGGCCTGCAGGCCGCGCAAGCGGGCCTGTCCGAGGCCAAGGCGCGCAATGCCGAGGCGGCGACGAACTACCAGCGCATCGCCGACATGTTCCAGCGCCACGTGGTTTCGAAGGCTCAGTTCGATCAGGCGACCGCCAACCGCGATGCCGCGGCCGCGCGCCTGCAGGCCGCGCTCGCGGGCCTCGCCGCCGCACGCCAGGGAGTCGACTACACCGAGATTCGCGCGCCTTATAGCGGCGTCGTCGGCAAGCGCCTGGTTCAGGTCGGCGAGGCGGTGCATCCGGGCATGCCGCTGATGAGCGGCTTGTCGCTGAACCTATTGCGCGTCGACACGAACGTACCGCAGAGCGCGGTCTTTCAGGTCAGCCGCTTGAAGCAGGCGGCCGTATACGTCGGCGACAAGCGCATCGAAGCGACCAAGATCACGATCTTTCCGGAGGCCGCGACTCCTTCGAGCACGTTCCGCGCGCGCCTCGACCTCCCGCCCGCTGCGCTCGATCTCGCGCCCGGCATGTACGTCAAGGTCGGTCTCGTGATCGGCACCGCGAGTCGTCTGCTGATTCCCGCGGCGGCGCTGGTCGTGCGCAGCGAGGTCACGAGCGTCTACGTGATCGACTCGAAGGGCCGGGTGTCGCTGCGCTACGTGCGGCCCGGCCACCGCTTCGGCGACCGAATCGAGATCCTCTCCGGCCTCGAGCCGGGCGAGCGCATCGCGCTCGATCCGATCGCCGCGAGTGCGCGGATTGCGGCTTCTGGATCCGGATCGTGACCCGGCCCTTGGGCCTCAGTGGCCGGATTTCGCGGTTCTTCCTCGAGAATCAGCTCACGCCGCTATTGGCGTTGACGGCGCTGTTGCTGGGCTTGTTCGCGATTCTCGTGACGCCGCGGGAGGAGGAGCCGCAAATCGACGTGACGTTCGCGAACATCCTGATTCCGTTCCCCGGCGCGAGCGCCAAACAGGTCGAGAATCTGGTCGCGACGCCGATGGAAAAGGTCCTCGGCGAAATCTCCGGGGTCAAGCACATTTATTCCGTATCGCGCCCGGGACTCGCGGTGCTGACCGTTCAATACGAAGTCGGCGTGCACCGCAACGACGCGATCGTACGCCTCTACAACGCGGTGTACTCGAACCAGGACTGGCGCCCGGCGGGCGCCGGCATCCTGCAGCCCTTGATCAAGCCGAAAGGCATCGATGACGTGCCGATCGTGACGCTGACGCTGTGGAGCCGCGACAAGGCGCTCGGCGGCCACGAACTCGGCCAGGTGGCGCGCGCGATCGAGAGCGAGATCAAGCGCGTGCCGAACACGCGCAACGTGTACACGGTCGGCGACGCCAAGCCGATGATCCGCGTCGAGCTCGATCCCGAGCGGCTCGCCGCCGCGGGCCTCACGGCGAGCGACGTCGCAGCCTCGCTGCAGGCGGCGAATGTCGTGCGCCAGGCCGGCGCCGTCATCAGCGGCGGCCGCGAAGTGCCGGTCCAGGCGGGCACGTTTCTCGCGAACCGGGACGACGTCGGCGGCCTGATCGTTTCGGCGAAGGACGGCAAGCCGATTTATCTCGACGATGTCGCCACCGTCACGGACGCGCCGCAGACGCCATCCGAATACGCATGGTTCGGCACGGGACCGGCCGCCGTCAAGGCAGGCTCGGCCGCCGTCGTACAGTCGCCCGCGGTGACGCTCGCGGTTTCGAAGAAGCCCGGCAGCAACGCGATCGACGTCGCGACGGCCGTCATCAACCGCGTCGACCAGCTCAAAGGCATCACGATACCAAAAGGCGTCGAAGTCACCGTCACGCGCAATTACGGCGTGACCGCGAACGACAAGGCGAAGAAGCTGATCGAGAAGCTGTTGTTCGCGACGACCTCGGTGGTCATTCTGGTGCTCCTCACGATGGGCAGGCGCGAAGCCGTCGTCGTCGGCGCCGCGGTTTTCGTGACGCTCTCGGCGACCTTGTTCGCCTCCTGGGCGTACGGCTTCACGATCAACCGCGTCTCGCTGTTCGCGTTGATATTCTCCATCGGCATCCTCGTCGACGACGCGATCGTGATCGTCGAGAACATCCACCGGCACCGCAGCTTCGACGAGGGCACGCTCGCCGAGATCATCCCGCGCGCCGTCGACGAGGTCGGCGGGCCGACGATTCTCGCGACGTTCACGGTGATCGCGGCGCTGCTGCCGATGGCGTTCGTCTCCGGCCTCATGGGCCCTTACATGAGCCCGATCCCGATCAATGCCAGCATGGGCATGGTGATCTCGCTCGCGGTCGCGCTCGCATTCACGCCGTGGCTCAGCCGCAAGCTGCTGTCGGGGCACGGGGCCCACGCCCCCGCCGATTCCGCGGCGGCCAAAGCCACCGACGAAGCCCCTCCCGAGAACAGGCTGCACCGCCTGTTCGCGCGCGTGATGAACCCGTTCCTGCTCGGCGAGCGCGCGCAGCGCAACCGCCACCGCCTGTATTGGGGGACGGCCGGCGCGATTGTCGTCGCGATATCCCTGGTCGCGGTGCGCTTGGTCGTGATGAAGATGCTGCCGTTCGACAACAAGTCGGAATTCCAGGTCATCGTCAACATGCCCGACGGCACGCCGGTCGAGGACACCGCGCGCGCACTCTCGGCGCTCGGCGCGATCGTCAGCCGGGTTCCCGAAGTCACGAATTATCAGGCGTACGCCGGCACGGCGGCGCCGATCAATTTCAACGGCTTGGTGCGCCAGTACTACCTGCGCAGCGGCGGCAATCTGGGCGATCTGCAGGTCAACCTCGTCGACAAGAGCGAGCGCAGCCGCAAGAGCCATGATATTGCGATGAGCCTGCGCCCCGCGCTCGCGGCGATGGGCAAGCGGCTCGGCGCCTCTTCGGTGCAGGTCGTCGAGGTGCCGCCGGGCCCGCCGGTGCAGGCCCCGATCGTCGCCGAGATCTACGGCCCCGTCTACGCGGTCCAGGAGCAGATCGGCCATGCGCTGCGCAAACTGTTCGATTCCACGCCCGACATCGTCGACACCGACGACACGCTCGCCTCGCCCGCGCCGCGCTACCGGATCGACGTCGAGCGCGCGAAGGCCGCGCTGCTCGGTGTCTCGCAGGCCGAGATCACGAATGCGCTCAGCGTCGCGCTGGCCGGATTCGACGCCACCTACGTACATTCGGGCCTGGAGCGCGACCCGATCGCCGTGCACCTGGAGTTGGCGCCGGCCGACAAGCGCGGCCTCGACCAGGCGCTCGCGATGCCGGTGCGCGCCGCGAGCGGCGCGCTCGTGCCCTTGTCCGAGCTCGTCACGGTCGTCAAGAAACCGTGGGATCCGACGATCTACCACAAGGACCTGTTGCCGGTCGTATTCGTCACCGGCGACATGGCGGGCAAGCTCGACAGCCCGCTCTACGGCATGTTCCGGCTGGTCTCGGAGATCGACAAGACGAAGCTCGCCGGACGCACCGTGCTGCAGCGCTTCATCGATCCGCCGGACCGGCCGAACCTGTTCAGCATCAAATGGGACGGCGAGTGGACCATCACGTATGAGACGTTCCGCGACATGGGACTCGCCTATGCGGTCGGCCTGGTGTTCATTTATTTGCTGGTCGTCGCGCAATTCCGCTCGTATGGCGTGCCCTTGATCATCATGGCGCCGATCCCGCTGACGATCATCGGCGTGATGCCCGGCCACGCGCTCTTGGGCGCGCAGTTCACCGCGACGTCGATGATCGGCATGATCGCGCTCGCCGGCATCATCGTGCGCAACTCCATTTTGCTCGTCGACTTCATCAACGCAGAGATGGCCGCCGGCCAACCGGTGGCGGAGGCCGTCGTGCGCGCGGCCGCGATACGCGCGCGCCCGATCGTGCTGACGGGACTCGCGGCGATGATCGGCGCGTTCTTCATCATCGACGATCCGATCTTCAACGGTCTGGCGATATCGCTTATCTTCGGCATTCTGGTGTCGACCGCATTGACGCTCGTATTGATTCCATTGCTCTACTACGGATTCGTCCTGCGCGGACGCGCACGGGCGGCACGCTAACGGAAGGGGGAATTTTATGGCTCATGTAGTTGTAATCGGCGCCGGTCTCGGCGGCGTTCCCGCCGCGTTCGACTTGCGCAAGAAATTGGCCAAAGAACACCGCGTGACGCTGATCGGCGAGCGGCCTTATTTCGAATTCACGCCGTCGAATCCGTGGGTCGCCGTCGGCTGGCGAACGCCCGCGCAGACGCGCGTGACGATGCAGGAGCCGCTCGAACGCAAGGGCGTCGAATGGATCGTCGGCCGCGTCGATCGCATCGACGCGGAGAAATCGACTCTCGCGATCGCCGGCGCAAAGGAGCTGCAATACGATTACCTCGTGATCGCGACCGGCCCGAAACTCGCGTTCGAGGAGGTCCCGGGCTTGGGCCCCGACGGCTTCACGCAATCGGTCTGCAGCCAGGATCATTCGGCCCAAGCCTGGGCGAAATACCAGGATTTCTTGAAAAACCCGGGTCCGATCGTCGTCGGCGCGGCGGCGGGCGCGAGCTGTTTCGGGCCGGCGTACGAAACCGCGATGATCATCGACGCCGACCTGCGCAAGCGCAAGGTCCGCGACCGCGTGCCGATGACCTATGTGACGAGCGAGCCGTATATCGGCCACATGGGCTTGGGCGGCGTAGGCGACAGCAAGGGACTGATGGAGTCGGAGCTGCGCGAACGGCATATCAAATGGATCACGAACGCCAAGATCACGGCGGTCGCCGCGAACGAAATGACCGTGCAGGAATTGGACGAGAACGGCGCGCTGAAGAAGGAGCACAAGCTGCCGTTCGCATACAGCGCCGTGATTCCCGCGTTCAAAGGCGTCGACGCGGTCGCGGCCGTCGCGGGCCTGTGCAACCCCCGCGGATTCGTGCTGATCGACAAGCAGCAGCGCAATCCGAAGTACAAGAACATCTTTTCGGTCGGCGTCTGCGTCGCGATCCCGCCGGTCGAAGCGACGCCGGTCGCGACCGGCGCGCCGAAGACCGGCTACATGATCGAGTCGATGGTATCGGCGGCGGCGGCGAACATCGCCGCCGAACTCACCGGCAAGCCGGCCGTCGCCGAGGCCACGTGGAACGCGATCTGTCTCGCCGACTTCGGCGACACGGGCGCGGCGTTCGTCGCGCTGCCGCAGATCCCGCCGCGCAACGTGACCTGGTCGAAACAAGGCAAATGGGTGCACTTGGCGAAGATCGGGTTCGAAAAGTATTTCATGCGCAAGGTGCGCACCGGGTCGCTGACGCCGATATACGAGACTTACGTGCTGAAGCTGCTCGGCGTCGCTTCGCTGAAGAATAAAACGAGCCAAACGCGTTGAGCGGGAATTTCGCCGACATGAACGAGCGCGTACGCCGATCACGCCCCCCGGGGCGCCGCCCGAGCCCGGGCTGGATGCTCGCCGCAGCCCTCGCGGCGGCGGGCGCTGCGCATGCCGAATCGCTCAGCGATGCCTGGGCCATGGCGCTGCATCACGACGGCTCGGTCGCCGCGATGCGAAGTCTTACCCAGGCGGCGGATGCGCAGCGCACGGCGGCCGAGCGGCAGCGCTGGCCGGCGCTCGATGTCGGCGGTTCCTACACGCAGTTGAACCAGGCGCCGATCCTCGACATCACGACGCCGGCGGGCAATCTGAGATCGCCGAAGATCTGGAAGCACGACGCCTTCGCGACGGCGACCGCGGATCTGTCGATACCGCTGTGGACATCCGGGCGCATCAAGGGATCGGTCGGGGCCGCGCGCGCCGGCGCACAGGGCGCGGCCGCGCAGGAGGCGATGTCCACCGCCGACGTCAAGCTCGCCGTCGCCGAGGCCTATATCGGCGTGCTGCGCGCGCGCAGCGCACTCGCCGTGGCGAACTTTGGCCTCACGAGCTTGAAGGCGCATGCGTCCGACGTGCAGGAAATGTACGACAAACAGGCGGTCGCAAAGGCCGACCTGCTCGCGGCCGAGGTCGCGCTCGCGAACGCCACCGAATCGCAGCTCGGCGCCGAGAACGCGCTGAAAGTGGCGACCGCGGCCTACAATCGATGGGTCGGCGAGCCGCTCGACCGCGTGCCGGACCTCGCCGAGCCGACGCCTGCGCCCGCCGCCGCCGGCGGCGAATCGCTCGGCGCGATGGTCGCGCAGGCGATCTTGAACCGGCCCGAGCTCGCCGCGCTGCGCGCGCAGCGCGAGGGCTACGACGAGGCGGCGCGCGCGGCGCGCGCGCAAGCCCTGCCGCAGGTATCGCTGCACGCCGGCTACAACCATTTCGACAATCAGATTCTCGATCGCCAGAACTTCGCATCGGTCGGCGTCTCCTTCCAATGGAGGCTGTTCGACAGCGGCCAGATCAGCAACCGCACCGCGGCGCTGCGTGAGCGCGCCCGCGCGGCCGCGCAGCAACTCGAGGACTTGCGCTCGAAAGTGGCGCTCGAGGTACAAACGAGCGTGCTGGACCGGGACGATGCGGCCGCGCGCGAGCATGCGGCCGCCGTCGCGGTCGCGCAGGCCGAGGAGAACATCCGCGTCGCCGACGAGCTCTACCGTACGGGGCTCGGCACGAACACCCAGGTGCTCGACGCCGAGACGCTGCGCGCGACCGCATTGACGAACCGCGATACGGCGCGCTACGACATCGTCATCGCCGGCTACCGGCTCGAACGCGCGCTCGGCGAGCTCTAGGGCGGGCGCGCCCGGGCCGGTCAGCTGACCGGCGGCGAACCGCCCGCCTCGGTGCGCCGCACGACGTACTCATCCAG